>Ga0315914_1001870_pt1 | contig 32091 bp, 21 predicted proteins | sample MpolenodulesMG_FD_203920 | JGI IMG/M metagenome (GOLD analysis project Ga0315914, IMG submission 203920) | Medicago polymorpha root nodule microbial communities from Los Angeles, California, United States - elongated nodules | ecosystem: Host-associated > Plants > Roots > Nodule | place: USA...
TCGTGGCCGTACACTTCGTACACTGTCCTTTGTCAACTCTGGTGAAGTAGCTTCTGGCGAGATATGCTTCTGATGTTCAGCGCTTCTGATGTTCTTGCTTCTGATAACTAGCGCTTCTGATGACGTATCTTCAGGAGCTCTTCTTCAGACTCGTTTCTTCAGACGCAGTTCTTCAGATGCAGTTCTTCAGACGCAGTTTTTCCAGATGCTTTAAGCTTCAAATAAATTCTTTTGCTCTTGAACTTGTTCAATCAGAATCTCTAAGAATAGTACTTTGATTATTGATCCTGCACACTTGAACAAATTGTTTAGCATATCCAACTGATTATTTTGATACCTTGTTATTGTCAAAATTCAATAGGTGACTTGTGAAACACGCTTGTTCCAACAAAATTATCTTTCAACCATATACGCTAATTTCTACCCTTTGTCCGAGTCTCTTCATTTGGGCAAGAGACTCAATGATTTCACACCCAAGGTGTTTGAATGGTGTTTCCAAACCCTAGAAATTACTTCAAAAGCTCTTAACCTTTAGCCAAATTCTTTAAAGGTTCCCTTTTTTGGTCTCTCTAAGGTTGTCTTTTTCCACACTTGAAACAGTGTTGAAACTTCCTTTTTATAGACATGATCACACAATAACCCCAAAAATACCTTCATCAAGTCTCATACACGTGGGCGCAAAATAGCATAATGGCAAAAAATAAAAAATTAAGGCACTTTTCAACAACCTCTGTGACCTAGAATTTGTTTTTCCCTTGGTGGCTTTTTATCTCTACTCTTTAATGTACTTTGACAATATTTTTAATGAATGATCAATTCTTCTTGGCAGTTTTGATGAACCAATGTTCTTATTTATTTTGTCTATCTTTACCAAAAAATTTGTTTTTATGTTGCGAAAATAAACAAGTATAACTAATAACAAACTAGTACGCTAAACTTTTGTATATTATACCTTTGTGGGCAAATCCCAAGGTTCTTGATTGTTATAAGGACATTATGTTTGGCTTTGTTTGGTCGTCGAGGGCTCTTTGATGGACATCATTAGGAATAGCCAAGGTTTAACTTCTCTTCCATGTTACCAAGTTAAGATCAGGTTTGAGGTAGATGCTTATCAGTGTGACTACCTCCGCTACATGGTGTCTATCCACATTGGGGAGTCATATTCTTTTTGTGTTGCTCCATTCCATATTCGCCTAACCATTCCTTTCATTAAGGATGGTGTCAGCTAGGATTTTTTTTAATCTTTGGATTTTTTTGTTCACCTAACAATTCCCTTCGTTGTTTTTTTTGTGGCTGGGGTTTGAACCTCGGACCTTGTATATATTATGCATTGTCTATACCAACCGAGCTAAGCTCACGAGGACACAATTCCATTCGTTTATCGAAGGGTGGTGTCATCTAGGAAATTTGACTTCCATTTTTGCTCGAGCACATATTTCTGTCTAGGAATCTTTGATTTTCCATTTTCACATAGAGCACATAGTGCTAACTAAGAATCTTTGACTTTCCATTTCCGCTCGAGCACATAACGTTGGCTAGGATTAATGGAATGGGCTCGTTCCTTTTTTTCCTATCGTACACAAATAATGATAGCTCAAAAACCACCTCATTTTATTAATGTTCATGTAGAAGATATTTACATCAAATCCATACTATTCAAAACGAAAACAAAATACAATGAGAAAAACTAAACTTGTTTTTTTTTTTCTGATTCAAAAAAAAAAACTATTTCTTTTTTCTTTCACATTTGGTTAATTTAACTTATTTTAATCTTTCTCCGACTACATCCTTAAAATCTAAGTAGTTGAAATACAATCAAAACTCATACACACATAATTACGAACACATCCTAACATAATCTTTGTCAAGTGAAATTAGGGTGTTACAATAATTAAGTCAGATAGAAACTTAGTTGCATTGATTAATCATATTGTACTTAAAAATGAATTTACTAGTGATATTGATGATGGAATAATATATGATGTTTTTAGTTATATTTTTAGTTATTTTATTTTTATTTGAAGGCAAATCATGAGTCAATTATTGGTTTTGTCAATGGTTTGACAAAAACTTTGTATTGTTTTTATTCGAGCCGATATAATTCAGTTTTATCCTAAATCATCCAACTTCATGTGTTTTTGAATCGTTTTAGTGAGAAATCATGTAAATCGGCAAAACAAGACATCAAGTGAAGGATCGAGGATATGAAGATTGAAGTTCAATGGTTTATAGAAGACATTTGAAGACAATACAAAGTGAAGAAAAGTCATTTGAAGTTCCAAGGCATTGCAAGACGAAAGAAAGCTTGAAAAAGGGTCGAAAACTGCAAAATTCGCACACACGCCCTTGCACATGAGCCATGCACCGTTGTGCACGAGAATATGCAGTAATTGTTGTTTGCTTGTTTTCCAAGCCATGTGCATGAGAACGAGCAGTAATTGTTGTTTGCTTGTTTTCCAAGCTGTTTTTGGTGAAAACCTCTATTTTCACTCTCTTAACTCATAAGTAATGATGCACTATAAATAGAGACCATTGCACACTCTTTTATTCATTCAAAAAGCTAGAGGTATGAGGCAAGGGTTAAGCATCAGGAGCTTCAAGACAGAGGATCTTCATCTTCCTCTTGTTCTCTCTAAGGTATGTTTTTCTATTGTTTTGTAATGATGTTGATTGTCATGAATGACTAAACCTCTTTGATTAGAGTTCCACGATGAACCCCTTCATATTTGTTGGATTATATTAATAAAGTTTTTATTCAGTTTATAATCTAAAGTTAGATTTAATTCATATATGTCCGTTTTAATACCGTATCTTATATCCATCCAATAGGATTGACAACCCGAATTCCATTGGAGCAAGGCAGTAGTGAATTGTTTAGTTTCTAAAATAATTGAATCTAAGTATGAATTTAGGGATATAACTCGTCTTAAGGGAACCCCGCAATTGTAAATGATTGAAATGCAGGTATATTAAAATAAACAGCCACTAATTCATCACGGGGTTATGTTGTACTATCTTAAATCCAAACATAAGGCAAGTTATAAACTAATGATTACTCGATTTAATTTCTAACAAAAACGAAGGAGGGATTCAAGGATTCCCTAATCGTCGTTACACTTATGAATCAACCAAACATAATCTCGCATTAGGTAGGACGATTAAAATCCTCCAGCCACCTTCAAATCTCTTCTTTTATTTGCTTTTCAAATAATTTCTGTTAATTACCGAGTTGAATTGTGAAGACGATTAACTCACTACTTTATTACTTGATACGATTTGGTGCACTTGCCAAGTTACACCGTCAGATATTTAAATAAAAATACCAATGTGAAGCTATTGTGAACGAAATCAGTGCAATATTCTACAATTCTCTGGTATACTACTTCTCTTCTCTTTATGTGTGTGAGGTGTGAGTTCACCTGGTTGTTCCCTAACAAATGTTATCAGTAAAAATTGGTTTTGTATCAAGAATTCATGTGTGAAAAATTGATATAGGTGAGTGTTTATTCTCTACCAATAGAGAACCTTCCATGGTTAGACCGAATCATAACTTCCCTACACAATATCTAGTACTTGATGACAATATTCATGACATATGGCAAATTCATATGTCAATCATTTTCAGTTACAAGGACGTGGTTGTGAAGATGGATATCAAGCACCAAGTAAAGGTGTTATGGATGACGAAAAGACTGCATAAATAAACTAAAAAGAAACATAATAAAGCCCCTTCTTGTTACATCAATATATGGATATTCCTAGTTTAGGGAAGAGTTCTTTTGAAAAAAATATATAATTGAAAGGAAGCGTGGAATATATTAGAATATTGCTATGAAGGTGCACACAAACTAAAGAAGGTGAAGTTGGAGATAATAAGAAAATAGTATGAATTTATGCAAATAGAGTCATCGGAGAAGATAGCAATTTTCTTTACTCGAATTATCACGTTTCCAACTTATTGAAAGGATATGGAGAGTCAAATCAAAAACAAGGATGGCAAGAAGAAATATTTTAAAAAATAAGGTACAATGTTACAATTGCAATAGATGTGGGGATTTTGTGGATGAATGCTACAACATGGAAGGAGGTTGAAGAAATGAAGCAAACATGACACAATATGATGATTGAGATGATGATCATGTCATACTAATGGTTACAAAAAAATTTAGTGTTGGATAATTCCAAAACTTGGTACTTAGACATTGGTTATGCAATTCTAGACTTATTTTTGTTGGCAAAGAACATAATTGATTGACTTATTACATGGTTTGGTTGATGATTGTAAAGTCCAATCTAGATTGAAGAATGAGTCTCCCACATCTAATCGTAAACAAAATCCTTTAGGATTGGGTGTTGTTGTTTAATAAATTTCATTTTTGATGGATAAAGGCGGCTTAGAGCCTTAATTGAAAACTAAAAACCTCTAGGGAAACAAATCCCAATGGAGTCTCCTAAGATAGACCCAGAAAAAAAATAGGGAACAAAGTTAAAAATCCTAAACAAATATTCTAGAAACATACCAAGCTTAAGTAAAGCATCAATCACCTGGTTTGCTCCCTGAAAATGAAAATGAGATAATCTTACGTAGGCATAAGCATTTAAGCACAAAATTTAGGCGCACACACATAAATCAAAAAATTAAAAGATAAATAAAATAGTCACATAAATCAATATCACTTTAGTTCTTTTCTTTTTATTCTTTTTAATTTCATGTGTGTGTCTAACATGTAATATATAATGTTGTGGCTAACCAAGTATTTCTCCTCTTAAAATATGAGCTCATCTAACCATCGATCTCCTTTTAACAAGGGAGTAAATACGAGAAACAGTACCATAACAAGGATGTGTCAAAGAAATGCCACTCTCCTTAAAGTGGATAGCAACTTTAGAGTCGTCATTACTTTTCCCACCATATGAGGTTCTCGCACGCCCAATTCGGATTCTAACATCTGAAATATTTCAATGTGTTTTTGAAGGTTTTATGAGATTTTTATGCGGTTCGGATTCTAAAATCCAAACTGCATAGGGCACATGAGAAACTCATAGATGTCCATATTAAATACAAAGACTTATACTACGAAAGATACTCAAAAACCCGACCTAAACAACAGAACATCTACCCAAGTCAAGAGAGAAAGCAACAATAAACTCTCATTAACTATTAGTCTATTACGCAAAAAACCACAGCAAAAGACCAACCATGTAGGTTGAGAACTATTGAATATGACTATGGACAACTAAGTTACTGGCATCGGAGATAATTGGTAGGTATGGCATTTGGGAACATCTTGTACTCACGGGTACATGCCCGAACCTATCCTAAATTTGTTTAAGAAACTCAAATTGATTAGGTTTGTATTTTCCCAAATTTTAAAATACCAATTTTTTTTTGTGGTGTCCAGGGATTGAACCTTAGACCTTACATATATTATGCATTATTCTCACCAACTGAGTTAAGCTCACGCGGACAAAAAAACGATTATTTTTAGCATTTTTAATTATGTTAGTTTTAAAAAAAATAATTTTTTTATAAATAAATTAAATTAAATTTTTTTGATTATACCAAACCCTGTTTACGGGTTCCAATCATCCCAATTCCAACATTTATACCTCCTCGTACTCGTTGTCGTTTCTCTTTGACAAAAGTAACATGTTCTAATGTAATGTTTTTCACCTTCATCTTCATCCTTTGATTCCATTTTCCCAAACAAATTCTCCACACACAAAAAAAAAAAAAAACCCTTCAATTTCCCAAAAATTCTCTGTTCTATATGGGAAGAACTGGATTATTTGATCTTGAAAAGCACTTCGCTTTCTATGGATCATATCACAGAAACCCAATTAACATAGCAATTCATCTTTTATTCGTTTGGCCAATTTTCTTCACAGCCCTTGTTTTTCTCTACTTCACCCCTCCCTTTTTCGACCTTCCCAATTTCGAGTTTTTACTGTTTGGGTGCAATTTTGTATTGGTTTGGAATCTTGGGTTCTTGGTTACTTTGGTGTACTCTGTTTTTTATGCTAGTTTGGATCTGAAAGCTGGTTCTTTGGCTGCTTTGTGTTGTGTTGTTTGTTGGGTTGGTAGTTGTTTTGTTGCTCATCAACTTGGGTGGTCTCTTGCTTGGAAGGTAAACAATCTTGTACCTTTTTGAATGCATTTTTTGTTTGAAAGTGATGTCAATGTTTGTTTTTCATATGTTAGAGACAGGAACATGTTTTCTTGTTCTTGTCTTTATTGTATCTGTGTAATTGTATGATTTGACCTGACACCGATTCATAGAGGGTTTTGCTCTGGCTTCAATTGGGCTCCCTGCTAGTTGACTTTGGGATTGGTCCCCTAGATTAGTCGTTCTTTGGGTCGATACCGAGCTTTCAACAAAAGAAATTGTCTGACTTCCATCAAATAAGTAATTTGTAGGAAGTGAAATGAAATTAGTTTCTATATTGTTTGAGGTAGGGGTAGAATTGAAATAGTTTATTGTTTCTCACTAAGCTATGTCTAAAGAACGAGCCATTGACTCTGGCTTCTTGCACCAATTCATGTGTTTCATAGCTATGATTTCTCCTAATGTAAGTGACCCTAACATTCCCCACTCTAGGTCGTATCTGTATGCAGTCATGGATCACTGCCTCAATCGCCATCAGCCTATTCTTTTCGTTAACACAGTTTGCCACCGTAAGCGCATCTGTGGCTACAGTGAAGTCTCCTAAACTTAATCTAATGGGAATGTGGACAAAAGGTAAATTTAGATGTATGGCCTGAACTTAATCTAATCTAATGAAATAGTTCACTCTGGTCTTCAAACTATTACCCCCTCTTCAATCTAGTCCATGAAGTATAGAAACTTACTAAACGGTCCTTAAAGTGTTTCTCCATCCATTTTGTTTGACCCTATGTTAGTTTGGAACGTTTCAGAGCTGTTAACCGCTATGTTGGCACTCACTCTCTCTCGTAAGTGGAATCAGTTTCATCCCTCTCTCCCAAAACGTTCAAAAATCATATCGAAGAGAAGATGATAAATACACCAATTTGGTCCTTCAATCCATAATCTATTTTCTTGTCTAGGGTATTTGAGTTTAATCTCAGTGGCTAATGGCTCCTTCAATGACATTGGTGTTAACTCAACAAAGGGAAGAAGTTTGGTGTTAACTCAGTATAGGGACTAAAAGCGTGCAACATTTTCCCCTTGTTGAGCTAGAACCATAATTGAAGGAGACACCAGCCAGAAAATGGGTGTCTGCAAAAACTAACTTGAAGAATGTAGAGAAAGAAGAAAGGTTAGGGATTATACTACCAAATTAGTGTATTCACCTTCTTCTCTTCAATCTTTGATTAAAACATTCAGGGACTGAATTGATGCATTTTTTAAACTTTAGGGACCAATAGGATGGATTTAGGGAAGAATTTGATTCCGTTTAAGAGGGAGAGGGAGTATCAACATGGAACATAACACCTCTCAAACTAACAGGAATATTTTAGAGATTGTTTACTAGGTTTCTATATTTCCAAAGACCTAATAGGAGAGAGAATGATAGTTAAGAAAACTATTTGGCAGTTTATTCTTCTAATGAGTGAGTAGATGCCATTGATTTATTTTGAAAGCCAATTTTTTTGATTAAATCATTTAGAGTGAAGCTTTTCTTTGCAATGGTTTCTCCTTAAGTTCTCTTATTTCTTACTCTATTACTTTTATTAGGTTATGCTCCATTTTATTAACTCTTATTCAATAGAAGTCTGAAATCTTATTGGTCTTCTACTTCCATGACCAAACTACAATAGGCAATATTTGACATTGGTGCTAACTTTTACATATTCATTACTTTCTGATCTTACCGATTTTGGCGCATCGATCTGTTTATTCATCCATTTCAACATTCATGTAGTATATCTCCATTTTATCCAAGATATTTATTTTGGTAACTTGTGGTATGAATGGTCGCTACTCTTTCACCTCCATATGTTGATAATTAGCATCTTACAAGCTACAAATGAACTTCTATTTCATATGCTCTTAGAGGTTCTAAATACCTTTATATACTAAGCTTCTAAGTACAATACCTTTTAGCTTCTATTTCATATGCTCTTGAAGGTATTTCATATTTAGAAGCTTTGTAAGGATATAAGGTTCTAAATACTAAATACCTTTGATTTCAAAGCATCTTGCAACGAGTTCAGAATTTACTTTCTTATAATCTCATCAAAACATAATACTTTAAGCAGTTACATGTGGATTTAGATTCTCATATGCCCATGAGGCACATTCATTATTTTGATCTTTAATCTATAAACAAGTATACCAGAGGATAAATTCTAGTGTCATAATATCTACATGTTGCAACATAGATATGTAGTATTTAGAACCTTATATCCTTACAGTTACTAATACTATTATAATTATAATGCTTAAATATTTGGTCTTATACCAAGATAGTGTTTAATGTAAAAATTGAATTTCTAGTATAACATGGTATTGTGGTTATATAATTTTGATGTCTGCTAATTCCTGAATCACGTTTTTTACTCTGTTTTCCTGAACCCTCTTTTATTCATCCTTTGGTTTATTTGTTTGTTTCTACCATTTGCATTCCTGATGTTGGAAATTCTGGCAGAGGTCTGATTGTATTTTTTTTGTTTAGGCTGAGAAGCAGATAATAGAACTATTATGCTTAAATTTCTTATATAATAAACTCATCATGCAAATTGTCTATTGCATGTAGTTTTACTCAGAGATCATGGCACAACTCTTTTCTGAAAAGTGCTTTACAATTTTTAGAATATATAAGTTATCTCATAAGTCATAATATCATGATTTTATCTTGGATTATTTATGTATATCTCAAATTATCTCTTAAGATTGGTTTCCTATTTCCTTATATTTCATGATTTGGTTTCTCATTTCATTGAGATTATGAGTCTGGTATTGGTATATGTAGGAGTTAGACAATACTATTGTACTTGCAGTGAGTACAATATCTAAAACTAGGGTTTAGTACTGTTTAGGTCATGCCTTGAGAATGCTCTCAAGGGTGGTATGTATAGCCTTGATTGGGCTTGTTTTCATGTTTTGGGCCCTAAGTAGCTTAGGCCCAAAGTTATTAGGCAAGCGCTCTAGAAGCTTCTAGAAGCTAGGAAAGGCAGTTTACGCCTCTTAAGGCCATGGTCCCCCGAAGGGCTGGTGAGCCTTTATTGAGGGCGCTAGCAAGCCCTTATTATAATATTGGCGGTCCACAGCCTCCCAAGCACGAGTCTTGGGACAAGGCGAAGTGGTTTGAGTTAGATTTCATCTAAAAGGGCCCCAGAGGTATCTCTCAGGGGCAGTGTCCTTTAGTAAGGTCGATGAGCCTTCTTTTATAAATATGGCAGTCCCACTATATATTTTATATCAGAACATATAACATCAATTTATACAAGAGAATATTGTTAACAGCCTTTTTTTTATCTCCATTTTTCTTCCTCCTCCACCATCTCAATAAGTTAAAAAAAATTACATAGGTTGTGTATTTTATCATTATCATTTTGCCAATTTCTTTACATGCTGCCTCTAAATTACAATTTTATCTTGAAATTATGTGACTTCCTGAATATTTGTTGAATTTCTTGTGTATAGAATCATCAATTGTTTCTTGGACAGGCAATACATGACTAATAACCAATCTAAAAAAATAGAAGAGAAAACTTATAATTTTTTTTTTTTATTTTATGGAAAAAATACTTGTTTGATGCATACATAAACATCAACGTAACTTTTTGCTCTTTGATCTCAATTCTCAAACAATCTCATGTTATGTATAGATTGTTCTGGTGACTCAACTAGTATGTTGGATAGGCCAGTTCATTGGTCATGGAGTTTTTGAGGTATGTTTCTTCTACAATAACTCAATTCCTCACTTACCCTGTCGTATATGCACCTGAGATTTCTTTTCCCGCAGAAACGAGCACCTGCGCTTTTGGATAACCTCATCCAGGCCTTAGTAATGGCTCCTTTCTTTGTATTGCTTGAGGTATTGGACCAAAATTCTTTATATTTTTCCTGATATTGTTTGTTCTCTTGTTTGGTATAGCACTAGCCACTAGCTCTTTCCTTAATATAGTTTTATTTGCTCAAATGTATTCAATGTAGCACCGATACTTCATATTAAAGACGTGTCTGGTGTTTGTCACATGTTGGTTTCGGACACCAACACATGTGGTTCAATAACTTCTGTTTTCTTAAATTATTACCAGTGTCTTTGTCAATGTTTGGCGTCTATGTCGGTGCTTCATAATCACGTCTGAATGTAAGGCTATTTGTTTGTTGTAGGGTCTCCAGACGGTATTTGGCTATGAACCATATCCAGGATTTCATTCAATTGTGCAAGCAAAAGTCGAAGCTAATATCGAGGAATGGCAAGAAAGTAAGCAGAGACTAATTTCATAGCTTCCGCTTGGATTTGTGTATATTTTAATGGTTTGATGTTAAACAATCTTTCCATCAACAAAGGAATAATAAAAAGTTACAGATGATCTTGTATATATTACAATGGTATATATGCTTTTCAGGATAATTCCTCATTTGTTTTCATATAAATTATATTTATACCATGGTTATGCTAAAATATGTTTTCAGATAGAAGTACCAACCCTCTATGCTTGAATTGGTTAACAAACCAGATTGTTATATGAATTAACAATGTGAAGTTAGGCCTTTAAAATGTCTACGAGTGATGACACTTCATATTTTATTTGTTTATTAGCAATAATTGGTGAATGTTGAGGTAAGGTGCTCAAATTGATAGATTATGGGAACGGATCCTCTCAAGTGAATTTTTTTGTAGTGAAATCTTAGTCACTCGTTAATTTCTATTACATGCAGTCAAAGTCATTGAAAAATAATTGAACAATGAGATTCTAATGCGAGAGAATCTCATCCCGTAGATTATGTATTCATGCACTTAATGGGAGTCTTGGCACAACAGTGAAGTTGTTGTGCCGTGACTGAAAGGTCACAAGTTCAAGTCCTGAAAACGGTCTTGTGTAAAAAATAAGGCAAGGCTACGTACAATACACCAAATGGTGAGACCATTTCATGAACTGCTGGAGCTTTAGTGCATTAGACTACCCAGTCCGGATTTCCTCCTTTTAACTACTCTTTATTTTTCATGAGATAGATATACACAAGTGGAAGATTAGGACAACTAGTTTTAATAAGTAGATTCCACCGATAGATCTCACTAAACTTCCACTTATGTTTATCTCTCTTGCAACAACTAAAAAGTGAATGAAGTGTAACTAAATCAAAACATATCCAAACTCGATTAACAAGTACAAAGAAATGTCTCATATCATCCATTTGGTGTACTAGACCAAACATCCCTAGAATTACATTACGACTTATTCAAATGATTGATTTGCGTAACTTTTCTACTTCAATAAATTTAATTTATAAATTATCCAACACCTTGCTTGCTGACTAAGAAAATACAAGAACTAGTATTATTTTTTTGGTACAAGGAGTTGTATTATTATAAGTCACAACTCAGATGTGCATGCCTCAGCAGCCGCAATACAACTACCAAACAACGCATGCGCATAATACCGACCTCTCTAACACGTCATTCCCTTATGGTCACCATTTGATATTTTATTTTAATTTTTGATGTTAACTCTCCGATTTTCAGAGAATAGACGTCGTAGTAATCTGGAGTCTGACAAGAGGTAAGTTAAGCTCGGACCAACAATTGTTCTATTCAAACATCAAACTTAGATTTTTCTAAGCAATTCAATTTTGATGTTTAATTTCCGATTTTTAAAGAATAGATGTCGTAATAATCTGGAGTCTGACATGAGGTATGTTAAGTCTTGGCCAACAATTATTCTATTCAAGCATCAAACTTAGATTTTCTCGAACACTTTATCATTTGATTAAGCTCGTTTACCATTTAAGTTCAATAATCGAGTTATTTGATGATATTTTATTTTGTAACCAATACACGCTGACGTCATCATTTTGGATAAGCAACACGAACGTACCAACATTAAATTAACTACTATTTTGATATAACTCATTCTTAGCTTCAATTATTGACTAACAATACTTGCAATTGTTTCCTTTCTTTTTGGTCAATTGTTTCGTACGTCACATTAAATTATCATTTCTAATAAGAAAATGTGTGCTTAACCGTTAAATGATTCGTAAGCATGACATATGAATTCAGTTTGAACTGGATCACAATAGGAATGCCATTCCACATTTGGAACTTAAATCAAATAATAACTATTTAACTTGTCGTTTTATATAATGAAAATGTTATTTTTTTAAGCAAAGAAAACTTGACCGACTTTTAATGGGGTCTATCCTCTTGATCTCATTTCTTTTTATTTACAAACTTGAATATGATATTTTGTTTAACAAATATGAGTCTTATTCACTCGAATCGATGAAATATTAATGCCAGCAATCAATTGTTTAACATTATCTTTTCATTATTTTTATTGTTATTTTTTGAATGATTTTTTTATGTCCAAGTCTTTATAAAAATTTCAGCCAATAAAAAAAAAAATGTATCACTAATATTCTGAGGGACCTACCAGTTTGAATATAACTGAAAATTCATTCATTGGTTGATGTAATAATATATATTTCTACAAAGAATCTTCAAGATTATTATATTGGTAATGCTTATCGTCATACCCAAATAATCCATTAATGTCATTTTCTATTCTTTTTTGGTTATTATTCCCTTTGATCAAATACTTGGTTCCCAAAGCTGCTATTTTGTTTCACATTGTACTTCTCTAAACCAGCTGCATAAGTGGGGTCTATTGTTCCACCATGTGCAGTATTAATTTGAAATTCAAAGGTTGAATTATATGATCCATCTGATAATATTTGTGATATTGGTCCCATATAATCCATATCCAAAAGATTAGTAAGAGAACATGTCCTTGGAAATTTCACCAATTCTTGTTCATTAAGATCATTTGTTTGTGTCATATTGATTTGGTTTGTTGGGTAGTCTTCATTTGTCTCCAATGATTTTGTGATGTTCTTCTTCTTATAGATCCTACATAAGACCCAATCATCTAGCTGATGACACATGAACACAAGGGCAAGGTTAGTTCATCTAGCGAATCAGAGAGGAATCTCAATTAAAGACGTTAGACAATTTGACTCTTTAAATTAACAAAATTCTAAAATGATTTCTTAAAATTCAAATTTTCGATTTGATAAGGTTTACAAGACAATTTTAGATACTAAATTGGCCGATCAAAAAATGTTATTTGATCAAATATTTTAATTTTATAAATCAATTTAAAATTTCTTTAATTTCAAAATCAAACTACTGGACGCCTACAATTTCAAGACTAAACTGATAATTTATGCGACAAATATTGAAATTCTAAAAGCTATATAGGGTTAAAAGGCTTACCCTCATGGACCCAATTTGTCTATTAGCTTGTCTTCTTGATCCAATTAATCTATATTCATGCATAATCCAATCTGTCTTGATTCCCTTTGGTGGTCTACCCTTGTAAAATACCAAAGCTTTCTTAACTCCAATATGCTTAGACCCACTAAAGATTGATTTGTCTGTTCCAGTGGCTTTCCAATAACCAGAAACAGTTGCTCTATTTGGTCTCACCCCATTTGGATACTTTCTTTCTCTTGGAGTAAAAAAATACCATTCATTTTCTCCAAAGTCTGATTTATCTGCATTTCACTATGACAAGTTAATATTGAAAAAATACAACCAAACCTCTACGAAATAAATTGATACTAATTGGTATGCACTATTCGTATAAAAAAGTTTTACACATACGTCCAATCACAACTGACCACATAAAAAATTATAGATATATCTTGATGAAAAACGATCGGATGCATGCGTAAAAAAAATTTACACCGTCAGATGCATATCAATTAAATTCAATAAGGCGATAACATATGTACCTGGTAATTCCCATGGATCAAATTTATAGATATCAACTTCTGGAATGATCGATGCAGGACATGGTTGTGATGTTGCTTGATTACAAAGGTAATACACAATTAGCTCCTCATCGGTTGGATGAAACCTAAAACCAGGTGGGAGTTCAGAGCATGTTCTACTTTCCATTGAGAAAAATATTGAAAAAAAAATAAGAAACTATAGACTAATAATTTTCTTGGCTATTTTCTTTTGGAGAAATATGTTACTAGGAAATTGATATTGTAAAGGAGGGTTCAAGAGAAATCAAGGAGTTTGAAATGTTTGCAAAGAGATTGATGCCCCTTTTATCTTTGAGGTTTTTTGTCGTTTGTGTAGTGTTGCATGGATTTGATTGGTTAATAGAAAGACTTTTTTATGTTACCTTAGAATATGCGTTACAAATTAAGCTCATGCCATGCTCCAATCAGTGACTAGAACTCCCTCACATATCTTTTAAATGACTTTTTCCTTTTTTCTATTTTTTTTTCTTTTTTGAATAACATTAGATAGGTCGACTTTATCCACATTAAGGTTATATTCAATGCTTTTGGAGGAATATTATTGGCATATTGCATATATATAAAGTTTCATATAATTGTTAAGTTGATGTCAGCAAAACTAGTTTTTTGAATTCTTAGATCATTACAAAAATATTATTGAATTCTTAGATCATTACAAAAATATTATTGAATTCTTAGATCATTACAAAAATATGGATGTTTTGTTTGGTAGTAATAATCTTCAAAGATATCAAACGTTTGAGTGGTAAGCAGTTCGATTCTTAAGTATATACGTGGTCTTGTGTTTGGTCAATGAATTTTGCATATGCAATTTAATATCCAAGTAATCTTTAAATATGTTACTCCCCCTGTCTCACAATAATGGTCTCTTTACCTATTTTTCTTTTTCTCAAAATAATTGTCACTTTAGAATAGCAATGCAGCATTTATTTATTTATTTCCATTATTATACTCTTATTTATTAAATTTCATCCAATTTAACTACTCTACTAAACTACAATTAATAAGGGTGTTTTAGTAAATGATATTAACTTTACCATCAAAATCAACACAATTAATCATTTCCTTAATAATCGTACATAAATCTTAAACGACTATTATTTTGAGACGGAGGGATTATTGATTTGAGGTGGTGAGTATTCTGGTCAAGAATTTTGAAAATCATATGGGAATAAGTAAAAAATAAATAAAAGTTGGTATTTTTTTTTAACAAAAAGTTGTTCTTTTGTTTTTAGAATAAAATTCATAGGTGTGTTCAAAACCGAATCAATTCAATAGAAAAACTCTAAACCGAAACCGTAAAAAATCGTTTGGTTTGGATGTATTTGGATCATTTTTTTACTCAACCACATTGTTTGGTCCAGTTTGCGGTTTTTATTTTACCAACCGAATCAAACCAAATCAAACTGCAACATAAGAAAAACATTAATTAAATCTATGTCACCTAAACCAATATTCATTGAAACATAATAGTAACTGTTATACAATGACATACTTTTCTCTTATTAATTTTAGAGAATGATAAAATCTTAGCCTTTTGCATTTCTTACCTAATAGAAATACTTTTTGTTTTTAATTTGGTATATGTTTTTTGGTGAAAATAAAATTGTAATGTTGGATGAAATTAAAAAACATTGTCAAAAACATTGTTGAAAATATGTTGTGTTTTAACTTTTTAACTTGATTATTTTAAAGTTGGAAACAAAAAATTGTATTGTCTCGGAAGAAAAAACTACACAACCAATCCAACCCAAACCGCATTGATTTGGTTTGGTTCGGATTTTATTTTAAAAGTCAATCGAACCAAACAAAAACACATGTTTTTTTTATCTTACGGTTCGGATAACTCTTCACCTCAAAACCAAACCAAACTGCACCACAAACACCTCTATTTCTCGTCATAATTTTGTTAGCACAAGGAAAATGCAAAAAATAAAAATAAATAAATAGAAGACTAAGCAACTCGGTGTCTAAAAACTCCATAGGAGTCGGTAACAAGATAACATCTAGTTGCAAAGGGCAAGAAGCCCATATCTTCAAAGCGTCAATGTTGTCAACCTCGTATTTAGCCAGCTAATTGGCATATTCATTGTCTTCCTTTAATGTGTGGGAAAAGAAAACCACCCAAAGAAAAGATGAGAGCTTTTTAATGAGTGAAAGAATAGTCCTATGAAGATGAAATTCATTCTGATGATTATCAGCAATCAAATTCAAAACCGCTTGAAATCAGATTATATAATAATAGACATTTGATGTCCAAGATCCCAAGTCAGTTGGAGGTCTCTTCACGATTTAACTAATAATAATAATAATAATAAGTTATGTGTTCACCATATCGTTTCATCACAATTTCACAATTACATATTAAGTAAATCATATAACTTTTTTCATGGAGTACAGTTGGTGATGAAAGACATTTTGAGGTTCTATCTTGTTAAGGATTTGTTGCCCATCCAACACTGTTGAACTATTTGTATTCATTATTCTTCAGAAAAGAAATTCTTGTACAAAAGTTCTTGCTAAATTAAAAGCTAATATTTCCAGCCAATTTATTACATTTAGTAAATCTATATCATGTTTATGATCTACTTTATTAGACGATATTTTAGACATGTCCTTTTTAAGGAGTTGATTTTTTTCCTTTTTGTTTCATTTTTCTTTTTCCTTTTATATAACAAAAAAAAGAGTAAATTGTGTAAGCTATGGTGTTCGTTTGTTCGTTATTATCATACTAGTTTTAAAACATCGACTATAACATTTGAATGTATTAATCTCTATACCTACTTTTTTATAAGTTCCATACCTAATAAAAACAATTAGCTCTTCTCCCTCTCTCTTCTCTCCATCTCAAACCTCAGCCGTCACCTCTTTTTCTTCTTGTAGAAGGGTGGTTTATGATCAATTTTGACCCAAAAATCATCCATCCGAGTTGTTTTTCCTTCTATCCTAATTAAATAAGTGATTTCACATATTTTATGTTTTCTTTCGTTTGTTTTTGTGATTTCGTCGTCTCTGAACGACTCTGTTTGTTTTGATTTCTCGTCTTTGTGCGGTGTGTTTTTGATTTCCCGCTTTAGTGCGGTGTTTATTTGATTCATATTGAAAGATTAGCTTTGAGCAAGTGCAGATCCCATCAATGACAATGACTTTGGTGTCGTCAACGTTGCAGATCCGGAGACATGAGTATTCCGGAGACTTGAATATAGTCATATTATTCATATTTGTAAGCATAAATATTTTGTCGTTTTATGTTATTAACAATTTAACATGGATGTTGTGAGTTTGTTCACATATTCATCCTTTTTGTTTTTAGCGAATTTGGATATTATATCGATGTACTCTATCAATTTGAATGAATGAATATCGTTTAGTTTTGTCAAAAAAGTTCCATACCTACTTTTATTTATAAGCTCCATACCTTTAAAAAGAAAAAAGAAAAATTTATGGATATACCGATAGCCGTATTCATATTTTCCAAGAGTAAGCAAATCAATAATACTTTTTTTTATTAAAATATGATTTTAATTCCTATGATTATTGTATTTTTTTTTTTAATAAGTGTTGATGCACGCAAATGGACAGCAGGTGCAAGCTGATACGCATCTGCAGCAAGCCTTGCACCAGCACCATTCGCATTCAGGTACTGTCACGCAACAATGATTGCCACCGAGCCTTGGGAGATACAAATGTAATGTTGATGCGGCTTTCTCAGATCAGTTTCAGCGAACAGGTATTGGTGTGTCTTCGGGATGATACCAGAACATTTGTGCTTGCTAAGACGTTACAATTTGATCATTATTTTCCCGTAGCAATTGGTGAAGCTTCGGGTTTGTTTCACGCTCTTCAATGGATGCAAGATATGCATTTTGATTATATTGATTTTGAGCTTGATTCAAAGGTTACTAGGGATGTTTTCCATTCTCGCCATACCGATATTACTGAATTTGAAAGCATCATCACTGCTTGTAGAGAGATGTTCTCTACTTCTTTTCCTAACTCCCGGGTAGAGTTTATTAGGCGACAAGCGGATTCAGCGGCATGCTCTTGCAAGAGAAGTCATTTCCCTAGCTAGTCCACTACTTATTATGGATGTGTTTGTTTCAAGTTATATTTGTTGATTCCTGGGAATAAAATAATAAAAATATATATGTCTATGTTTGTTACAAGTTTACTAAATTGTATTCCCGGGTATAAAATGTTCCTGGGAATAGACAAATTTTCCCAAAGAAAATGGTGGGAATAAAGTTCCCATAGAGATGAGAATAATTTCATATGTAGTTACCTATTATAATTCATATTTTTATGGTTCCTATGAATATTATAAAGTTAACCAAACATATTTTTTCTAAATACCTTAGAATAAAATTCTCAGCTTTATATTTCAATTTGTATTGAACACATTATCATTAATGAAACGCTATAAGCACTTTTCTCTAAAAAAAAAAAAAAAAATTTTGTCTAGTTTCAGTCACCGCAATTTCAATGATTATTGATTTCAGTCTTTCATGCTATGTGTGGATTCAATAAAATCAAGTCATGTGGCCCAACAAACTGACGTCAAAGTCTAAAAGCAATAGTTTTTAAATTTGCAATGACAGAGTTCCAACAAAAAATTTACATAAACTAATTAAACCAAAAAATATTAGAATTACCATAACTAAAATCATATTAAAATCATATTTAAATCACTTTTCTATTATAAAAAAAAAAAAGAAAAAAGACTATGGGGAAGCAAGTGTAGATGGAAGATGCAACCATCAATATATGTCAACCACAAACTCACTAGTTCTTTTCATTTATATTGTATTATTACATGATTTTGAAACTCATCCCTCATTATTTTGTTTGTGTTTGGCATTTGAGAGTGTCACATAGTTGCATGTGACAAGCTAGTTATCCATGTGACAACTTTTTTGACATCTCTTGCTTCAAATTCCAAACGAGTAAAGGATCAATATGTCATGCTTTCATCCAATTGTGACCAATATTGCCAAAATCACGTTTTAAAATGTGAAATTCGTTTAGATGTGATTTTTGTGTTAAATCAGTGGTAAAATTGATTTTGTGAAATTGAAATTCAACCCGATTTAAGTGATTTTACTTATGATGAGGTAATTTATTTCAATTTTACTCGATTTTGAAGAACTTCTTTCTTTTTCTGCATTTCTTTTATCCTTTAAGAACTTTAGAAACTTAGTAAACTCTTGTTTTTTGGATTTTTTTTTTTTTATACTTTGATGATTTGGTAGAATTATTAATGCTTGATACAAGTTTATGATCAAGACTCTTTATCATGGCGATTTAGTATTTTTATAACTGAACTGAAATTTTCAATTATTAATGCATTTATAGCGTTATGTAAGTACAGGAGTGTTCAGCGTACGGTTTGGTTCAGTTTTGTGGCTACAAGTCATCTGAAACCGCAAGATAAAAAACATGCAGTTTTGTTTGGTATGGTTGACTTTTAAAATCTGAACCAAACCAAACCAAACCAATGCAGTCTGGGTTGGATCGACTGGTGCAGTTTTTTTTCGAGACAATACAACTTTTTTGTTTCCAACATTAAAATCGAGTTAAAAAGCTAAAACACAACATATTTCCAGCAATATTTCCGACAATGTTTTTAATTTCATCCCACATTACAATTTCGTTTTCACCAAACAACATAAACCAAGTTAAAAACATGGACAAAAAGTAATTATATTATGTAAGAAATATAAAAGACTAGGACTTTATCCATTCCCTAAAAGTTCAAGTAGCACATAAATATATTTGAAATAAAAAGCAAAGAAGAAACTTAACAAGATAAAAAATATGTCATTTTATAAAAGTTTTCATTGAGTTTCTATGAGTTTTGGTCTAGCTGACATAGATTTAATTAATGTTTTTCTTATGTTGCAGTTTCGTTTGATTTGGTTCGGTTAGTAAAATAAAAACCGCAAACCAAACCAAACCATACGGTTGAGTAAAAAAGTGATCTGAAGACATTCAAATAAAATGCGGTTTTTTGCAGTTTCGGTTTGGGTTTGTTCGGTGTAAGGTTTTACTATTGGATTGTTTCAGTTTTAAACACCCCTCTATAAGTATGTATGCAATGTATTTTTACGAGGAAAAAACATAAACTGTGTGTAGATATGAGGAAACTTCCTCTCAAAAATATATGAGGAAAACTTGTATGAGATTACGAGTCGAGATTACGAGTTGATTCCACATAGACAAATAAGTTTGAAGTTGTGTATAGATATAAGCTTTTGTTTTGATGATGTTCATTAGATAGTTTTATTTAATGGTGTTTTAAAATTGATATAGCCTAGACTCATGTTAAAGCACCTAGCAATTATTGCCCCTTTATATCTTATGGTCCCTTGGTGTCTTATGTGTTGTTTGTAGAAAACTTCTTTTTTCATGGTCTAAGTGATTTTCTAGCCTATTGATTCGATAAAAACTATTTTGAATTGTATCATAAAATGTTTTTGACATTTTTCCTCATAGCCTGTGCATTTTAAATCGATTCATGAATTGATAAATCGTATCATCATGAATCGAATCAGTCTTGTTTTGATGTGTATCATTGTTTTCTTCTTGTCCTGTTTTTTGCCTTGTTGAATCGATTCATAGTTCTTTGAATCGTATAAACCTTCATCTGGGGAAAGCTGAATTGATTCAAATTTGGCTTGATTTGTATCAATCTTCATGCCGCAGCTTACTTGTCCTTAGCTGTCTAAATTGAATCACATAATTAGTGAATTGATTCACTATGTTGTTTATGGCCAAATTTTTGCACTTGCCACTCCTTTCTATATATACTTATATCCTCATAACAACCTAACCACTTAATCATTTGCATCTATTCTCTCTAGAGTCCCCAAACCTCTTTGTCCCTTTGTTCTTTAGATTAAACACTTTTTCTAAGAATCATTGTGGTCAATTGAGTCATAGATTGCTAAAGTGCTATAGGGATTGTAAGTTAATTGATTTCAAGGATATCTATTGGGAATCAAGGATTTAAAGTGAATTGAGTAATTTTATTCCACCTCCAGGGTATTTGGGGTTCTTTCTAACCTTCTCAAGTTCAAGGGGGTCTAGTCACCGGACATAGCAAAGAAGAGTTTGACGGAAGAGCTTCAAGGATTGCATGGGTGATTGAAGATTCGAAGACTTGAAGAAACAAAAATTTAAAAGGGTAAGTCATACCCCAATTTTTGACCTAAGATCCCACATTCGCACGCTCTTTGACCTGGAATATTCTTTGACTTTTCAAAGAAAATTTCGGCAGAGAGGTATTTTAGCATACCTCATTTTTTGTTCGTTTTTGGGCCCGCTTTTTATTTTATTATTAGTCCTTTTATTTTTATTAGTTTTTATTTTATTTTATTTTCATCTTTTATTTTATTTTGTTTTGTTTTTATTTAGGTTCTTTTCTTTTCTTTTTTTTTTATTATTACTTAGAATAGTCCAATAAAAAGTGTCCAGGGGTCCGAAACTTTTTTCTCAGCTGCGCCACCTTCAGTGGTCAATTCAAGCGTCAAGTTTCACATTCCTCTTTCAAAATACACCATTAAACACCATTCAAATCCCCATCATAATCCATTAAACCAGTTTTCCATTTTCATCGACCTCCTCGCTTATAAATAGAGCTCTCATTCCACACTTTTACACACACCAAAAGTTCTCTTGAGTTGTCAAAGAACTTTTCTCTCTTCTCCTTCATTTAGTTTGTGTTGACGAGCCAGTCTTTTCTTTTTCCCTCTTTTTATGTCCCTTCGGATTATAATGTCCCTTCGAAATTAAGAATGATCTTAAGAACATAGTCCCAATTCGGTTTATTGTCCCTATGCATTGTCTTTATTTGTTTAGCTTTCATATATCAAAAATACAAAAAAAAAAATTAGGCTTAGTTTATTATCCAAGGGAAAGGGGTTTCGTTTTCATCCAACGCCATTACAAAATTCTCTCGCGCTTTTTTGTCGTTACTCTTTAATTTTTAGGCTTTAAATAATAAAATAAAAAGAAAACAAAAACATTCAAATATTCAAAAAACAAATTTCAAAAAGAGTTCCTTTTCTAAAATAAAAAAAAACTTGATTCTTATCAAGAGACTTTTTCATTTAATTTTCTTTATTACAGACTTTAATGCATTTAATTATATTTAAACTTTTTTTTCTAAAACTAAAAAACACCAAACAAATTTTTCTCTTTGCCATTTGGCTTTCATTTTTAAAACCTTTTCAAAAATAATTAAAAAATATCAAAGAAATCACTTAGCATTTTTACCCCGAACTACGAGGTTTTGGTCCCTCACGGGTACGTAGGCAAATGACTCTGTCCTTCCAAATCAAAAAATGTAAAAAAAAAAAAAAAAACTTTTCTTTTTAATCATCACTCTAAAAAATGTACGCGGGTTCGCAGGGTTGCACTTGTGATAAGTGAATTTTTGTTAGGATAGATTAGGGTATGTTCACTTGATTAAACTGGGTCAGGTCTAATGTCCCCCAGCCTCTGTATCCCTTTGTTTTTATTTAATGTATTTTTCATTTGGATTTTAAAAAAAAAAAGATATATCCAAAAGAAAAAATAAAATCAAGAGGTTCCCGTAGGATACTACGGACGTTTAGGGTGTTAATACCTTCCATTTATGTAACTAACCCCCGAACCTAAAATCTTTTTAAAATAGTGGGTTATTTCGAACTTTTCCCCCTTTTCCTTGGAAAAATTAAAGTTCGGTAGTAAAATAAAAATTGTGAGTCAATGCTAACTAATAGTTTGGTCTCCGAAAATCACCGCGACAGGGTATTTGAAGATTGGGGGTTGTGGTTGCATAGGAATTGAAAATTAGGGTAATTGAAGGAGTTCTTGTAATCACAACATTATAATCAAACATTCAAATTCTAGTGGAAGTCCTCGGTAAAGACGTTTTCTACTAAGAAGAGTAAACGTACCCCAACACAAGGACGAAAGGGGAAACTACTATAAATCTCGGTGTGGTTTCTCTTTCCTTTCCTCTTTTACTTTATTTGATTTGTGTATATGATTGTTTGATGATTGTTTAGAACTCATTTGAATATGATCTAGTTACAATTTACTAAACCTTGACTTAATTCGTTGAATTAGGTTTTTCTTTTAATCCATATTGATCATATTTGTATTCAATCAAGTCTCAATTCATCAAATACAATTCATCAAACACATATACCTTGTATTTATTAGTCATAGCGCGTTTTATTGCTCTTCCGTTTGGTTTGAGAATGTCTTGTTTTGTATATTGTATGAGAATTATTAATCATTGATTATATTAAGATTTACCTTTTGAATCTCTCAATTCAATAGTAAATCTTATTGTGTATTACGTTGTCTTAATCTCTTTGTCATTGTTATCGTTTCGAGTACAAATTCGATTAGTCAAATTGTTTTCAAACTCGCTTTCGTTAAAAACTCGATAACTTTTTTAAAATGCTATCCCCCCCCCAAACTCGATAAATTTTTTAAAATGCTATTCCCCCCCTAGTGCATATTCTATCTTGTCATATAGACCAACAAAGTTCATTTAAGAACTCGGGTTTGACAACCTTAATTGTAATTTTTTCTCTGAAATCTAGAATGTCTATTTTGATCCTAAAAATATTTTCATCATGAACGGTTGCTTCTAGTTGATTAAGGAAATATAATAATGACAGCTAGTTTATAGAGAAAAATCGTGACATCCTTATTCATGGGACACCAATTAATATTTTTAACTTTACCTTTTGTTAGCTTAAGTATGATATATCAAAATACACTTTTTTTTTTGAAAAATTAGTAAATATACATGTGATCAATCAATCAATGAGAGTTGCATCTAATGAAAGCAGCTAGATTCTCGCGTAATCAATAAACACCCTTAACTTCATCTTTACATTTCACAACTATGTTGTCGCTGTGGGTTGAGCTCCAAATGTTTGTGTCGTATAGGATGTCTAATCGATGGAGGGGAAAAATCACATGGCTTGAAATTTGAGATAGCCAAAATTTTAAATTTTGAAATAATAAACGATATTTTAACATCAAAATTTTGATGTCAAATACAATATTCTTTGATTTTTATATATAATTGTAAAATGTATATTATAGAAGATAAAAAATAAGAGAGAGATAGAGATAAATATATATGGTGTCCCATACAGTGTACTATATTTGATATGATGTTCAAATACAACTCTTTGCATAGACGGTCCTATGCGAATCCTTGCGAGTGCAAGTGCCCCCAACTTGTTTTCAACAAATGTCCCTTAATACTACATATGTTTTTCCTTATTTCTTAAAACTTTTGGTTGTGTGACAATGTCTTTAGGTAAAGGAGATTGATTTACACATGATTGTAAGAGATGGTCGAAGAAGGTGCAACAATACTATTGTGGTTGTTGATAGTGGTTGTTTATTATTTTTCTCACTAGTGCGTTGTGGTGTATCCATAAAGACGCTCCAACGCTCAAGTTAGCGAGGTCTCAAGGTGCTTTGAGGATTATCTCTGAATGAGAATGTGTACATATTTTTGTGGATGGTGATATATCTATAGATTCCTAGGTGGCACATGAGTGTGTTTTGTTTGTGCATGTATGTGTATTTTGATGGTTGTATTGATATGGGGAAAACGCCAGGTGACTGCTTAATTCCTTAGAGTGCTAATATTGTCTCTAAGCATCTTATTTGGTGCTTCACGACTCTATGTTGGAACAGGTTATTTGTAGATGTCTTTAGGTGCCTTACTGGGCTTTAAATTTGTTAGTAGATCTTAGTTTCAAGGAGTGGGCCTTAAACTAGTCTACAATAATAGCCCCTCAAAGTGCCGCCTCATTGCTTGAGGTGGGGACATATGGTAATTTGTAGTCTTTTGAATTCGACAGTTAACTTCAAGTGGTTGTCTTTGTTGAGTATGAGATCGAACAACGATCATGTTTGGATGTGATATGTCTTAGTGTTGGCAAAGGACGTGTCTTTTAATTTCAAGGGGAGTCTTAAACTTAGTGTTGTCTTTTTATTTCCATCATGTTTGGAGTATTAGGTTAGTCACCACGGGAGAATTAAATGACGATGATACTTTTGAGGATGATACAACTTTTTGCTTGAACGGTCATATTCGACTCATTTTTAGAGAGAGATGAGTCGTTGGTTCCATTTTTATAGATGTTGGATCTTTGTATGGTGAGAAATGGAGAGTTGTCATTTCAATTCCTTTGTCTGTGTAAATATTATCCTTTCCCTTCAGGGTTGCTTTATTGTCTTTTTCTCTTTAGGAGTTCCTTCTTGTACCACCAATGAAAAGAAAAACATGCCTTGAAGAAAAGAAAAACATACTTTAGAGAACAGTAGGAGGAGAAAACCTACCTTGAAGCTCCAAATGTTTGACCTTTGTCTCGTACCACCAAAAAATTTAATCAATATAAGGGTATGTAAGGATCTATATTTATAGGCATCTTAGCTTGGAGATTAAGTTATGATTTATGGGCTTTTTCCTCCGATCTAGCTTGAAAAAGAGGCAAATAATGCATTATGCCTACAACAAAAGCGCATAGCACATAACCCCATGCATAGGGGTGTATTTCACATCCCTAAAGCACGTGTGTGCTTTCCCATACATAGGGGTACATTACACAACATCTTAAGGGAGAATTCTTCAATTTTTCATCCTTTTTTTAGCGTTCTTCTAACTTGGGATGAATTTTTTCCAACTTGTATTATCTTTAAAAACCTAATATGAACAATTGATCGTCATTTTTCATATCCTTTGATCCTTCACGCCGTGTCTTGCTTTGCCAAATTACGTGATTCAGCAATAAAAAAGAATCAACACATTTATGGAGTTGAATGATTTAGGAAGAAACTAAATTACAACGACTTGAATGATTGTAGGTGTTTATTGGTAGAATATGATTAGGTTAAAATAAACAACAGACAAGTTGTGTTAGGATTAAGCTTCATTAGTTATTTCACCAATATATTTCCTTGATCAAGTATAAACTCATCTTGTCCCAATTACACCTTCACATGTCTCCTTCCATATATCTTGTAGATAATGAGAGTCATCTTTTGTCTCTAAAATTTGATGTTTCACTCAGTTAGCTAAAAGTGAAACATTAAGTTCCAATAGTGTGTGTGATTGTTAACCTAGTTTGATGTCTCACAACTAGCATCTACAAGTGCCCTTCCACATGTCCCTTACAAGGGATGCATATGTCTAGCACTCCCTGAGTCAAAAGATCAATCTTGGATTGCTAGTCAAAGAATCATTAAGAGTAGTAATAAAGACACTAATATCATAAAATAGGATTTATTTATATCCAGTCAGACCAAGAATTTACATTAGATCTCTAACTAGTTGCACTTAATCCCAAAATAAGGAGAAATTAGCTACACATAGTATATAACATACAAGACATATGATAGGAGGTCGAAGTGTTGCATCAGTCGACTTGATCTACAAGCCTTCGATGATTCTACCTTACTTTTTCCCTTTAACTCTATCATAAGCTTGCTTTCTGTATCTCGATTATTGAATGAATGATTTCAAATGAGCTGCAATCCTTTATTTATAGATTCGCTAGGTGAAACTCCTACTCACTAAACCACTTTTATTCGTTGGGCGACTTAGAAGCTTTGCTAGGCTATTTTCCCTTGTTTCAGAGTTTGAGTCTTTGTCTTATCTTTTTTGGATGAAGGTCCTGGTCTTTTTAGGTTCCATTTTTTAAATTTTCATTATTGGTTGAACTGAAGTGCATTGTGTTAATATAAGCAATAAAATCACAAGAAATACTAATATCAGATTGATACTTTAATGATTATAATAATTGGCGATTTTCATGTTGTTTCTTGCAAAATAATCAATAACTGTCATGGGTTATATAGATAAAATCAAGTTCATTTGGCATTTATCAGAAGAAGCAAGACAAATTGGTTAAGCGCTTGAGGATAGATCTCACTCAGAAAGAGGATGCCATTATCGTCACAGTTGGGAAAATGGATTCTCTTGTTGCCACCCAAAAGGATGTTGAGACTGCTCACATATTAAAGATGGAAAAGATATTGGTTCAGCATGCGGAAAAGTTGACAAATCTCTCCAACTAGTATTAGGCCAATGTAAAAGAAATAAAAAAAAATTATTCCATAAATACTTCTTTGAGATCTTTAAGAATGGTGTTTGGCAGGTTGGTGATAGAATGAGAAAACTCCAATGATGAGTTTGGAAAAGCTTGAGATAAAAGTTAGTTAGAGGAGAGAGAAAGAGAAAGAAATGATTTCATAAAGTTTGTTATATTCGTTGATCTCAATAGTGCTTACATGTATTTATAGATCCTAAGAGAGTGTAACAGTTGGCACTACTACAGCTGTACACAGTGAGATATTTATGAGACTCTTAACAATACTAGAGTCTGTAATATAATAGACTAAGTTTAATATAAACTGACTAAGTCTAATACTATAATATTCCCCCTTCAAACTGAGGGTGTCTCCAACCCTGAGTTTGTCTATGAGATATAAGAACCTTGTTGTAGATAAAGGTTTTGTTAGATTGTCATGTGTTGGAACAGGAGAAACTTGAAGACTTTTGTTAATAACCTTCTTTTGACAAAAAATATATCCAATTCCACGTTTTGTTCTGGAATGAAGCGCAGGGTTGTGAGCCGATGAAATAGCACTAAGGTAATCAAAATATATCTAAGGTACTTTGGTGGGAACTTTGAGCTCTTGAAGAAGAGACTACATCCATAGTATCTCAACAGAATCTTGAGCAAGGCTTATGTATTCAGCTTCAGCACTTGATCTAGCCATTAAGGTTTGCTTTTAGCCCACCAAGAGACAAGGTTAGGACTCAAGTAAATACAAGCTCCCAATGTACTTCTTTTATCATCAGGATTAAATGCCCAATTAACATCACAACAACTAGTAAGAGAAATAGGTTTATGTAGAGAAGCAACCTTGATAAGAAGACCGTGATTTAAAGTTCCTTGAAGGTACCTGAGGATCCTTTTGACCGATTTCTAACGATCTTCAAGAGGTGTAGAGAGAACCTGCACACCTTGTTCACTGAATAAGAAATCTATGGTCTTGTGATGGTAGCATAGTGTTGAGCCCCTACTATTGATCTAAATAGCAACATGGTTGGAGCCAAATTTAGAGAGTTTGGTGCTTGAGGCCATATGAGAGGTCATATTGTTTGCATTTTCAATATTGGCATTGGATAGAATATTTCTAGTGTACTTGGTTTAGGAAAGAAGGAGGGAGCCAGAGTTTGAGTGATGGACCTCTTGAGGGAAAAATCTGAGTTCAGCTTTTGAACAAGTTGTTTAATCAAACTCTTGGAACTTCGAGTAATGATGATATCATCAACATAAACAAGAATAAAGGTGTTTTGTCTTTGAGCATGAAGTGTGAAAAGAGAAGGATCACACTTGCTAGAATGGAAACCTAGATTAACCAAAGCAGCTTTTAACCTCTCAAACCAAGCTCTTGGAGCTTGTTTTAATCCATACAAGGCCTTGTTCAGTTTGCAAACAAGGGAAGGGTAATCCTGCTCAAAACTAGGAGGTTGAGTCATATAAACTTCTTCAGTGAGATAACCAATGAGGAAAGCATTATTAACATCTAACTGTTGCAAAGGCCACTGATTTGTAATATCAATAGTGAGAATAATTCTCAAAGTAACATGCTTCACAACTGGAGAAAAAGTCTTAGCATAATCAAATCCTGCTTTTTGATGGAAACCCTTGGCAACTAATATGGCTTTGTATTTATTAACAATGTCAGATGGATTTTCCTTGAGTCTAAAGACCCATTTACAGCCTATAGCTTGCATGTTAGAAGGTAACTTAACAAGGGACCAAGTATTGTTCTTCTGAAGTGCATCATATTCAACCTTCATAGCATGATGCCATTGGGGGTCCTTAAGAGCTTGTTTATAACTGGTTGGTTCCATCTGAGTTAACAGAAGTGTAGGTTGCAATCTGGGTTGAATTATACCATGTTTACCCCTAGTGGCCATGAATTGAGTGTTTCGAGGATGAATACGGTGAGGAACAACAACATGTGAGATGGACTCATAAGAAGAGGAATGTGTGGAAACAGACCCATAGATAGATGTGTTAGTGTCAGACTCAGAGGTTGGAATAACAGTGATGGGAGTAGCATTAAACACGACATCAGTATTGAAATGATTATTGCTAATGTTGCTTGGTGAAGATAAATCTTAGTACTGAGGAGAAGTTGGCATATTGAGACTAGCTGGTGAATGAGGGGAGATAAACTGAGATGGTGGTGAATTCATAGGAGAAGTAAGTGGATTAGTGGGAGTAGTGTATGGAGAAGAAACACTAGGGGAGTAGTTTGAAGGTGATGAACTAGAAATGGGGTCAAGTGTAGGGAGAAAAGTGGAAAGAGTGGGTAAATCAACCATCATAGAGGGGCAAGACTAAGAAGAAAATAGCTCAGTGTAAGGGAGTCTAAGTTCATTAAACACAACATCTTTAGAGATAAAAATCTTTCTAGTGGGATCAATACATTTGTATCCTCTGGGTGAAGTAAAATAGTCTAGAAAGATGCACTCTTTTGAATGGAAATCCAGTTTTTGTGTGTTATAAGGTATCAAGAAAGGAAAGCAAGAACAACCAAAACTTTTTAAAAAGTTGTAATCTAGAAACTGTAAATGAAGCATGAAAAATGGGGATTTATTATCTAAAGTAGGTGTGGGCATTCTATTGATAAGATAAGTTGATGTAAGAAAAGCATGATCCCAAAAAGATAGAAGCATCTTAGCATCAGATAGTAAGCTTAAGCCAATTTCAACAATGTGTCTGTTTTCTTTCAACTGACCCATTTTGGTGATGTGTGTGAGGGTAGGTTAGTCTATGTATGATGCCTTGATCATTAAGAAATTTGGTAAAAGGGTGAAATTCACCACCACCATCAGACTGAACAGCTTTGATTTTGTGATTTAGTTGTAATTCAATCGTAGTTTTAAAGCTTTAAAAGGTAAGGAAAGTATGAGACTTCAAATTTAGAAGATAAATCCAAGTAAATCGTGAGAAAGTATCAACAATTGTTAAGAAATGTGAATAACCACAAGAAGATTTAATAGGAGCAAGACCTCATAAATCACAAAAAAGAAGTTCATGTGGTTTAGCATAGACAATAGTTGATGCAACAGTAAGTAATCTATGAGTTTTACCAAGACAACATGAATAGTAAAAATCAGATAAAATTTAATTAGGAGAAGGAACATTACATAGTTTCATAACATTTTTGAGTACCTCGTAATGAGGGTGGCCTAGCCTACTATGTTATATTCTATACAAAGATGAAGTGAAATTGTTTAAAGGACTAGCTGCAGGGTAAGCAACATTATTACATTGATAGGTATCAAACTGTAAGCTAGAACTATTTCCTACAGGAGCACAATTTTTATTGGTGTTATAAGCTAGATTATCAGTAGAGTTTGAAATAGCAGGCTGAGAGGAAGGATGGGGATGAAACTGATAGATATCATCAAACCCTGACATTTAACAAAGCATTCATTAGGATGAAATTCAAAGAAGACATTGTTATCTCTAGCAAATTGACTAACACTAGCTAAGTTTTTAGTTATAGATGGAACAAGGAGTAAGTTATTGAGTTTTAAGTGGTGTGAGGTTGAAAGGGTGAGTTAAAACTCATTGAACCAACAGAAGTTATAGACAGACCTTATCCATTTCCAGTGTGAACTTAGTTAGAACTAGATAAGGATACAATATCCATCAGGAGTCACATGATGTGTAGCTCCTGAATCAGGGTATCAAACATGATTGAAGCCATTGCCATTAGAGTGAACTAATTCAGCAGAAGTACCAGTAAATAAGGCTTGAGGAACCTGAGGCCTTTGTCCTCCAAGAGATTGAGGAAAAGGAGAAAACCAAGGTCTAAGAGAACCTGCAGAAGCAGGAGCACGTGGCTGCATCCAAACATTAGAAGGTGCACCATAACCATATCCATGAGGTGTAATATAGTCATATCCATATCCATAAAAGGCAAAAGAGGCATCATATTGAGGTTGAAGGCGATAGTGACAGTAACTAGCATCATGTCCAGACTTGTAACAGATCTGACAATGCACATAAGGGCACCCAAGGTTGTTTCCTCTTGTACCTCTGCCACTAAAACGTCCACCTATAAATCCTCTGCCACAAGACTAACCTCTACCACCAAAGTAGGAACCAGAAAATTGATTTTGAGGATTAAACTGAGAGTTAGGGTTGGAATTACCATCATGAAATGCAGGATGAAGTGTTTATCCTTGAGAATCAGCACCTAAGTCTTAGTGTGACTAATAGAGGTAGGTTCATTGAATACAACTTTCATGAACCTTTCATTGCGAGATTCTTGAGTAAGAAATTGAGATTCAAGTTCATCTAAAGAGATGAGTTCAAATTTACTATTAACATATACAAAAACAGCGTTGAACTCTTCTGGAAGTGCTTCAAGAACAACTTCAATAAGATCACGATGAGGAACATGATCACCTAAGAGAGTGTGAGAGTTAGCACTACTACAATTGTACACGATGAGATATTTCTAAGACTCTCAACGGTACTAGAGTCTCCAATATAATAGACTAAGCCTAATATAAATTGAAGTCTAATACTCTAATAGTTGCGGTGTTTAACACAGCAACCCCCTTGAGTTTGGATGATGTTGATGTGTCATGGTGGCCTTGATGTTCATCATTAGTGTCCTTTAACTCTATGTTTGGTTTGTAAATCATGACTTGATGGTCGGTGGCGTATTTGACCCTTAGCTAGTAACACTTGTTGCTTTTTCTATGTTTTTGTAATTAATGTGTCATTGATTTCTATGTTTTCGTATCTTTATAAATATTTTCTTCAATTTATGCTTTCCAAAACGTCATTCAAATTTACTTCTTTTTTGCATTTTCTTTGATGTTGAGTGTATGGGTATTGCCTTGGGCCTGTATAACCCCTTGGTTTTGTTTTTCTCATATGGAGTTGGTGTTCGTTGATGGTTAATCATCTTGTTCTTATTGTCTTTCGGTGATGAAAGTGATGGTAGTATGTTGGCTAACATTGAATTATGTGTCTGTCTTGACAATTGCACCCTTATG
>Ga0315914_1001874_pt1 | contig 32059 bp, 29 predicted proteins | sample MpolenodulesMG_FD_203920 | JGI IMG/M metagenome (GOLD analysis project Ga0315914, IMG submission 203920) | Medicago polymorpha root nodule microbial communities from Los Angeles, California, United States - elongated nodules | ecosystem: Host-associated > Plants > Roots > Nodule | place: USA...
ATGTTAGGAAAATTTCATGGATAAATTGGGACATTATTTGTTCTAAAAAAGAGAAAGGAAGTTTGGCAGTTAAGAGAATTTAACATGGCTTTGATAGGTGAATGGCGTTAGAGGTTGAAGGATTAGCATGAGAGTTTGTGGTATAGAGTGTTAGTAGCTAGGTTTGCGTGTAAAGGTAGAAGGGGGCTCAGTGTGGTGGAATAATTTAATCAATATTAATCAGGGTGTTGGTGCGGTTGTGGGAAGATGGATATATGATAATTATGTGTGTGAGTTGGGTGATGGAGCATCGTTTTTATTATGGTGGGATCCTTGATTGGAAGGAGGAGTTTTGAAGGATAGGTTCAACCGCCTTTTTGAGCTCTCCGAGAATAAAATGGCAATTGTGGTTGAGATGAAACATTTAGGTTATTGTGAGGCTTGGATGGCGTAGGAGGTTATGGGTTTGGGAGGAGGACCAATCAAGGGAGTGTAGTGGGTCTTTGAATTTAATTGTTTTGCATGATGATATTAACAGCAGGTGACCGTGGAGATTGCATACTTATAAAAAAAATTATAGTCAATAGTGTTTATAATTTTTTACTATCAGCAAATCATCATATCATTGCAAATGATAATCATGTAATTTGGTATCAGAATGTTCCTTTGAAAGTTAATTTTTTTGTGTGGCGCTTACTTTGCAACCGCCTTCCAACAAAATATAATTTGATTAAAAGGGCGGTAATCTCATCTTTTTCTTCATTGCGATTGATTTAGTCAGCTTTGGTTAGTTGTTTATGATCGGTTATGATTTGTTATGATCAAGCTTATTATCTCTCGGATCACTTATATAAGTTTAGTGTCTTGGGAGGCTTCTCAAACTACAAGCGAGGTCTTCTTTAATTGATTTGTTTTATACCGTTTGAGTTATTTGGAAAGAATGAAATGTTAGAATCTTCAATAATAAAGATGATACTATCCACCACCTGCTTCACAAAGTCTTTTTTTTTTGTGAAGAAACCTGCTTGACAAAGTTAATGCACATTTTTATGAGTGGTTGAAAGCGAAACCTGTCAGATATGCTTTTAGTACCATATGTGGTGGTTGAATCCTATTTTATGCTTGTAATTAGTTTTTAGCATTCTTTTTTGTGTTTTATTTTATGCTTGTAATTAGTTTTTAGCATTCTTTTTTGTGTTTTATTTCGTTATATGATGTAACTACACTTATCTCTTTACTTCTTTCTAGGACCCCTTGTGCAGGGAAAGTAAAGTTGTTTGGTTATATAATTCCATTTTAGTTTCTTTAAGAAAATGTAAAATCTTAAACTTATAATCTTTTCATGAAATGCAAAGTTTATGGATATTATGAAAATGTACTAAAACTAGAGAGTTAACATGCGAGTTAACTCTTCTATAGGATCTAGTATCGTACATTACTAAATTTAATTCGATGATTTATTAGATTATATTAAAAGTTAACTCATGAACCATTGGATGCATATGTTAAATTTACAATTAAATATACATTAAACTTTCCTTAAAAAATACATTAAACTTTAACAAATAATGGAAAAAGTAGTTTATAATAAAAAAGTAAAGATTAAAAATAAAATTGAAGCCAAAATCTAAACAAAAAAATAAATCTTGCATTATACACAATGTTGTATACGATGGATCAATAAATTTTACTATTAAATTAAATAAAATATAATAAAATTTATCGATCTAATGATAAAAAATATACAATGATGAAATATTTGTGGGGTGGTAAAAAAGATTTTGAGTTGGAACAACAAAGGCTTTATATGTCTCTATCTATCTCTGATCTCATTCTTGTCGTTACAGACCAATATTGCCCCTTACTCAATCTTCATCTTCATATTACTCACCTCAACATCACGTGCCATCACATGCTTCTTTGTGGTTATTGTTGTTGTTCAGATCAAGTTACAGTCTTCAATCTCTTGGTTCTTTCTCCTTAAACAAACATGTCTTCTTTTGATTCATGCATGTTTTTGTTTTTCTTATTATTGTTTCTGATTCAAATGATTGAATTTCACTCACATATGTTTCATTTCATTTAAGTTTATTTCTGGTTAGCTCTAGAAATGTACTTTAATTTGAATGAAATTTTATCCATTTACCTTTGTTATGATACTATGATGAAGCACAAACACGGACACAAGTAATAATTTGAGAAAAGTAATTAATCGAATATAATCACATGTGTTGGTGTGTGACACTGACACATGTCGGAACATCAGAACACGGACACGCCTTCTATCAGAAGTGTTGTCATTGTCGGTGTTTTCGAGCTATGATACTTTACCTGTTATTTGGCATATCAATGCACTTTTCTTATTGTATGTGTAGTTTGGTCATATAGTAAATTTTTGCTATGCTATCTCAATGAACTTTTCTTATTGTATGTGTAGCCTGATTTGCTGTGAGAAATGCATGCTCTCCATAGTAATTACTAATTGATTTATAACTAATGAAGCATTGACCTTCGTACGACACGCGTAAGAGACCTCATTTATATGTCTATTCAAAACAAATACTTTTTTTTTGTGCTTTGACAATGCTCTAGTAAGATAGGTTTTTTTCATGATGCATAGTGCCTATTTTTCATAGTTTTTCCTGTAGTAGTATGTGTTTTTGTACCTATATCTATATAATATATGGAAAATGATAATGTTATCACGGAAGGTCAAACCAATGATACACTTCTTAAGTGTCTTTTATGCGCCCCTATCAACTCTTGTTTCCACCAAACGCAGAAATAACAGTTTCTTCCCTTGCACGATTTAGCATTTATGATTGTTTGGGTTATGTCAAATCACATGTACGATATATATACATATAATACGCATACTTTTTTTCTTTTTCTAAGTTTTTGATTCGTTAGATTATGCTTTTAACTTTGATTATGTGAATCATATCTGTTTGTGATGTGTTCGGTGTCTGTGATACATAGTTTCTAACTTGTTTTCATTTTATGTTCTTTTATGTTATTTTTGTTGTTGATTTTCTTTGGCTACCATTAATAATCTTTATGCACTTCTTTAGGTAATTTTGGCTCTTCCGGTCCATGGATGGTATTCATGATGTTGATTCGCGGATGCAGATCAATGATGGACAACATCCTATACATACGTCATATGAACATCATGGGATGCACCATATGAATAATGGGAATGAGATGGATGGTGATCAAAACAACAGCGTTGGCGGTGATTCTAACTGCGGAGGAACTGAGAGTGCGGAAGGTGAAATCCACTCTAACAATGGAAATCTCCATGACAATCACACTTTAATAATTGATCAAGGGAATGATATTGGAGATCAGCTTACTTTGTCTTTTCAGGGACAGGTTTACGTCTTTGACTCCGTGTCACCAGAGAAGGTTCATCAACTTATCTTCGCTTGTTTAGTTTCAAAAAAACATTTTTAGTTTTTATTTTCTAAAATGTGTGTTCATTTTAAATTTCTAACAAGGAGATGAAAGACTTGTGTAGTGAATAATTATTTTATAGATAGTATAAACCCTCTTATTTTATCATAGATAGTATGCAGTTTAACACGCCTTGAGGCATGTGTTATAATTGATCTAAGATAATTAATAATTTGATCCATTGTTAATCTGTTATGAACTATTCCCTGCATAGGGTTTGATTGTAGAATGTAATTTATAATAATTTTAGGTGTCATTGCTAGGTTCAATCTGTACTACTGTTATTGGGAGGGCGTGAAGTACCTCCAACGTCACCTTCCATGCCAATTTCTCCGGACGAAAATAACCAGGTATTACTACATTATTTGGTTGGAGTTTGATTGATAGTTTTTGCTGGTCAAATATCTGGCTCATGAAACATTTTATTAGGGATTTATTGGTACGCCACAAAAATTCAGCGTCCCTCAGAGATTAGCTTCATTGATTAGATTTCGTGAAAAGCGGAAGGAACGAAATTTCAACAAAAAAATTCGTTATACAGTTCGTAAAGAAGTAGCATTAAGGTATGGTTCTTACTATCATTATTTTTAGATTGAACTTGCTTCGAATATTTGTCTGCGTTGAAATTTTAAGTTCACTGTTTTGAATTATATTCGTAAATGCTTTTGGTTACCGATACCAGTGAAAGGGTGGAAAACAGGATATAGTGGCAACTTCGTTGATAAGTCTGCAACAATATATATATGATTTTTAAAGAAGCCTCATTGTTGCTTTTGGAAAATAGTGCTCGATTCTTTCGAAATCCATAATCCATAGCAGGGAAACTAAGAAGAGAGAAGCTAGAAGGCAAACTAGAAAGAATACATATTCGAAAACAATGTTGTCATTTTCAAAATTTCTGAAAAATGGTACATCTGTTTTCAAAAATCGTTGTATAAGAAAACAGTAACGAAAATATTGGATCTATATTCTCCTATGATTATTAGTTGAAATGAAGATGAAAACAGAAAACATGGAAAGTAAATGGACCCCAACACTCCAATGGAGTTATGTGTTAAACACCATATGTATGATAATCTTCTGGCTCTGGCTTTCTTAAAGGGGTGCAATAGTATAGTTGTAGTGAATACATGATATCTGTCAAGTTTATATGCTGAGTTGCTGATGTATGCTTATTGTTATATGCCTAAATCCATGTCATGACCGACAACGTTATTTTGCTATATTTGCAAGACTTACTAATGAACACGAATAACTTCTTTAGGATGCAAAGAAATAAAGGCCAATTTACATCAGCCAAGTCCAATCCTGATGAGTTTGCATCGGCTGAAATAAATTGCGGAACAAGTGAAGGTTTGATGGCAGACAATAATGGATCTCAACAGCAAGATACTGTGTAAGTTGACTGGCTCATTTTTGAACAAGAGGGAAGAAAAACTGAATGAGTATTCTAATCTATATATTATGGTTGACTTGATGGTTGAAGATAAAGCCTTATTTGGAAAGATTTCAACCTATACTGAAATTGTCTTGTATATCATTTGATACATGGTCTTTCTTTCAACTCATGTCAGTTGTAGGCATTGTGGCATCAGTGAGAATTGCACGCCAATGATGCGGCGTGGACCTGAAGGGCCAAGAACCCTCTGCAATGCTTGTGGACTTATGTGGGCAAATAAGGTAAATGGGAACTATGTTAATTCCTCATGTCAATTGCTATCTTTTTGTTTATCCTATGTTGCTATATAAAATTATTGATTAATGTCCGAAAAATAATCGAAAAGGTCCATGACTGTGGACTGTGGTTTATTCCCTTCCATTTTATCATTGATATGTTGATACTTATTTATTAATGTACGTGTATACCAATTCATCATAAACAGATCCATTCAACTTGATTCAGATTTGGCTTTTATACTCGAATGGTAGATACTACATTGTACCTTTCAACAAACAATTGTGCCTTCTTTTTGATTTATTCGTTTATATGTTTTCATTTTTTGAACCACAGGGAGCGCTTAGGGACCTATCAAGGGCAGCAACCTTGCCAGCACATAATTCTCCATTAAACAAGAATGAGGTTGAAAATCATGCATTCGTTAAATTTATTTTGATGTTTCTCTTGCCAACATAGGAACTTAGATCTTCACGTATTTAATTTTTCTATTTTCAGAATAGTAATTTAGAGGCCAATCAGACAGTGCTTAGAGATGCTGCTGAACCCTCATGACAGACCTTTACATTTTGGTTCCGATGGAGGGCGATTCCATGAAACAAAGGTCATGGTAGAGAGTGCTTTCTACTTGATGAGAAGTTATAGGAGAGCTCGTTTATACGCATTTTTGGCGAAATTGATAAGATGAGCATTATGTACTTGATTTTACATATTACACAGCTAGTTCTTTTGGAGATTTTGATCGAGTGGCCAAACATCTCCTTTGCACTCTTGCATATATACAGTGTTGGCGGATACGTTGCATTTTGTGAAATTTGGTCTTTTTTGTTTAAATAATGAAACAACTCAAAATTCAGAAGAGAATGACAGGAAAGGTTTAAGCCAACTTTATAGTTTTTTTTTTAAGGAAATGGAGTGATTTTTACATAACCTTCTCAGTTCTTCAACACAGAAACTTAGGATGGATTATCATCCAAATTTTACGTATGGAATGATCAAAACCAGCAACAAAAAAAAAACATGACGACTGGACTATTGCACTCTATGTCAACTAAAAGTTCAATTCACAGACATCCCTAATACAAACATCTCTAACTTCTCATGATGATACAACAATGTTAAGACCTTAAACTAAAACTGCAGACTAAGGTGCAGTCAGTCCATATAAAATAAAACCTTGAATTAGGCACTGAGCAGAGTGAATTTGATCCTGTTTTCCAGATACAATCACCAGTCCTTCTGTTGCCCCGGGTATTGGATCATGAACAACCACGCTTGCACCAGAGATCTGAGGATCAGGAAACTCAAAGTCAAAACACTGTAAAAAGCCGATAAGAAATTGATCGATAATCAGATATAAACAGACCTGTCGAATTTGATTTAGGGTGCTGTTGTTCTCCCCATACACATGGATTAAATACATCTGAGGGATGGTGATCTCAACGGGTGAGTTATTTGGATTCTGTAATGAGTTTCCAGTCCTGGAAATAACAACAATATCAACATAAAATATCAGATAAAGCAATTTTGACGTATGTTGAAGCACCTAACAACAACTTGTATAAAATATTTGGTCACTTTAAAAGTCCGAAACTCACATTCCATGAGTCCCATTTCTTGAAGGCAAATTAAAAGTATCAGCTGCTGCCCCTGGATTTCCTCTGTTAACTGCCTGAAACACAAACCTAAAGAATTGTTACACGTTCTTGAATGCACAACGGGCAGGTACAAGAAGGTAAATTTGCTTTGTCTCTAACAAAAATGCTTGGACTATATATAACTAAAAGTAAAGCTGACCTGAGGATTCCGTGATCTTGGAGAATTGGGTCCTTCGTAACCACGAGGATAAGGAACTCGATCCATGTTTGGCGGACCGCGACCCATACCATGTGAAAATGCATGCTGATGATCAACAGGCATTGGGGGACCAGCTGGATGATCAATTCCATGAGGAGGCGGAGGAGGCATGGGTGGACCAGCTGGATGGTCAATCCCATGAGGAGGAGGAGGATGTCCAGAAGGCAACATGTGATTTCTTGGCCTATATAAAGGAGGAGGGGGTGTCTCTGGGAACGGTGGCACAGGTGGTGGTGCACCAAAATTTGGAGGAGTGTTCTTCATTGGGATAATAGTTTCTCGAATTCTGCTGGTTATGTGAAACAAAGCATCTTGCACAGATTGTAAGGTCCCAATAACCTGACGAGTTTAAAGCAAAATAACAAACTCTTAACAACCACATAACAATTTAATCAACTACCATCAAGTTTTGATTTATATCGCATCAAAGCCGTATACAGTTAGCATTGCAAATGTGTAAAACGCAAATTACCTGTACAACTTCTTCGTTGTGAGAAATGTACTTAATCTGTTCCTTCGAAAAGATACGTATATTGGCACCAGTGACTCTTCGCATTTCTGAGATAACATGACCTCCCTTGCCCAAGAGGCACCCTACTTGTGGTGAACGCACAAGGAGCCTAGCAACAACTGCATTACTATGCTCAAATCCAATCTCTGTAAGTCGACCATGAACACGAATAACAGCATCTTGAGCAGGAGAATGCTTTTGCTCAGAATTCTGCAGAATTTTATATCATCGTTAGTTCAGTTTCCTTAACAAATATCATATGCATTGCATGTCAAATTTTATAATATTTTCTTTCAGTCTTCTACAATTCTCCCAACAGATGCCAACACACTCATAATGAAAACTATCAACACAGAAAAGTTACCATGATTAGAATAACTCAACAGCAACTCACAGAGTAAACAATCTGATGATGGACCCCAGCCACAAAAATCAGACAAACGTTGCCTGTTTGATTATGACAAAAGAACAATCATATTTTAGATTTTTTTAACAAAGATCCCTAGAATAATTTAACACCAGAGAGCCAGCTATCAATGGTATCAACAATCATTCAAAGTGACAGACTGCACACATTTCTGAGACATAATGCCAAAGAGCCGGAACAATTTAACGCTATCAAAACAAAATTAAAGAAGAAACTTTACACACAAAATTTAGCAAAGTTACTGGCCACTTTATGCAAAATGATATCCTTATCCTATGTACAAGTACGGTTAAGGTGCAAATTATCAAAGACGTTTAAGCAGTTCTCATACCTCTAGCGCAGATATGACGACCACACGCTCATCTGAATCGGGTCCAGCATCAACTATTTGTATAGATGCACCAGTTTCGTTTTGTAAAGCCCGCACCACAGAACCACCTTTCCCAATAAGACTACCAACTTTATCTTGCTGACACAACATCTTATAGACAACTTCCTCTTCCACAAACATTCTATGAGCAGGTCTAGTGCTCTCAGAACCCGGAAAAGAAGAATAACCTCTGGAATGATGATCAGGAGGATGGGGACCGCGTGGAGGATAAGGTTCACCTTGAGCACCGCCAGACGATTTAAAACCTCCAGAATTTCCTACATTATCCTGAAGACAGTTTGAAACTGCGAGAAGTGCTTTCTTTACTGCGTTAAAATTTCCAGTTATCTGCATACACCATAAACCTCAACATTAGTTTCCCATGGCTCACAGCAAAAAATAGAGTAAGACCACTACAATTTACAACAACAACCAAATCTTATTCCACTAAGTTGTGCTGGCTAAATAGATCAAACAACATCATAATGTTATGTCATAAAAAATGTCGATAGCCAAACTATCAGCCTCCAAATTTTTCTTCATACTTTCACATGTGGTTTTTCTTAGCTTTCCCGTATCTTTAGCAACTGGAATGCACTCCAATCTAATCTACCCTCTTTACTACAGAATTAACAAATCTCCTCCCCATATGTTCAGGCCGCCTAAGTCAAAACTTAGCCCTCTTTTCTACAATAGTAATATCATTCTCAATACTATATCATGTCTAATATTTCCACCAATTCAGCAACATTCTTGTATCTGCTACATTGAGATTATTCTCGTGTTGGTTTTTACTACCCATCTAAGCCAAAGAGAGATCAATTTTGGCTTAAATGCTTTTTTACATCTAATCCAAAATTCAACCCTCTTTTCTACAATAGGTGCTACACCAACTCTCTCTCTCACTAATAATACCATTACCGATCCTATCTTGTCTAGTATTTCTCTCATCCAATTCAGTGCAACATTAATTCATATGTGCTACATTGAGTTCATTACTACCCAACACTCCATCCCATCAACAACAGCAATAACTAAGCTTTACCCTATCCCACTTAAATGGGGTCGGCTACATGGATCAAACGACGTCATAAATGTTCTATCATACAACCTATTCCTATCCAACTCATTAATCTTTCTTGATAGTTTCTCTTACAATTTTTCTAGGTCTTCCTATACCTCTAGCGATTTGACTACACTGTATCTGACCTACTCTCCTTACTACAAAATCTACATGTCTTCTCTCTACGTGCCCAAACCACCTGAGCCAAGTTTGTATCATCTTTTCTACAATAGGTAATATCCCAACTCTCTAATGTTGGCATTTCTAATTACACCGTGTCTAGTCTAACAACACATCCAATGCAACATCCTCATCTCTGCTACGATTATTCTATTCTCGTATTAGTTCTTTATCTCGACACATGCAATAATACCTGAATGATATTGGTATTAATAACTAATTCAATATTATGTTAAATACTACTATAATTGTGCATTAATTAATAATATATATTAGCTTAAAAAGAAGAGAAGAGAATAATACCTGAATGAACTCATCACCAGGAGGAGGAATAGGAGAATGATCTTTAGGCAAAATCCTTACCTGAGCACCACTTTCTTGCCTAATCTTTTCAACAATCTTACCACCTCTACCAAGCACACAACCAACCTGATAACTAGGTGCTAACAATCTACACCCAACCGATTTCTTATTATTCTCCTCATTATTATCCTTCTCCACCATTCTCTCAAAAACCCTAATCAAAGCAAGCTGTGCAGCGGATTCCTCGGCCGCGGCGGAGATAATAACAACGATGCGGTCATCGGAGGAAGTGACATCTCCGGCGAAGTCGTCAATTAGAATCTTAACGCCGTCGCCGGAGAGGGAGAGTAGAGAATCAGATTTAGCGGCGGGACAGAGAATGCGGAAAACGGTGTCGGGTTGTGTCGGAGGAACATGGTAGCGTCGTTTGTTGTTTGACATCGCGTACGTTGTTTGATGTCAGTCAAAGAAACCACATTAGTGAACCACGGTTAGTTAGTTACAAAGTACACAAACTGTGAATTACACCAATTTTTTTACCTTTTTTGTTTTTCATGTTTCACTTTCACATCCCTTTAAATATACCCAATTTCTTTTTTTTTTCTACAGACGAATTTCTGTTTTAATCCCTTAAAAAAAACGATTTTTAGTTTTTTAAATATTTTCTTTTCAATTTTAATTTTCTATTTTCCTTTTTATAAATATTCACGTTTTGTGTTTCAAACCTCTTTTTAAAGACATATCATCGATAAAACCATAAAAAATATCATTAGTTTATTAGTTTAATAATTTAACTGTTTAATCTCAAATTTAATTATTTAATCTTTAATTTGAAAATTATTATTTTTGACAAATTTTGAAATTATATATAAATTAATAAAGATTAAATATTAAATAGTTAAATTATTAAAATAATACTTTATTATTAACCATATATTATATATATCAATGATTACTTACAGATGAATAGAAGACAAATGGACAACAAACTGCACTACTAGACTTTTTGGATGGCAAATCCAATCCTCGTAAACACAATATTCATAGACCTAGGAGACATGACATTGTTATGCATGACCTTTTGAACACTACGTAGAAAGTCAACATCATTTGGTGCTAGGAAACCAAAAGAGTCAAATGTTGATTGTCAGAACACGATTTATCATGTTTGGCCGCTTTGTGTTGACGCAGCTTTTAGAATTGTGTGTCCTACCGTAAAATTTCTGACCCCCTCCCTAATCCTACAAGTGGTGAAACCATTGTCAAGTCTACACATGCATATTTTTCTCATACACATTCGTACACCATAACATCCGCAGACTTAAGTGTGGACTTTAAAATAATTATATTTTAGAATTTTATAGATTATTAGCCTGTTTGATATAGAGTTTAGCAACACAAAAGCACGGTTGGCGTGATTTTCAAAACAAAATTACAGTGATTTTATTAAGCTAGCAATTGTAGCTTTTATGCCAACGTGATATATCATCGTGATTTTTCTTAAAACGTGGATGACAAACGCACAAGCAAACAAACTATATATGTGGGCTTTGTCGCCTGACTTGGTAATTAAGCAAGGACATTCCAATGTGGGATTTGTCATAATTATAAAAAAAAAAATCGGTTGTGTGTTATTAATCTAAATGTTGTTTTTTTGAAAAGGCTAAAATGAAAATATATTATCAACACCAAGTGTCCTTCCTAGTACAAGGCGTACCCAGGACGACACTAAAAGTCTGTATACAATTTACAAATTACAAAAAAGAAACATGAAAGAGCACAAGAAACAAACAAACTATTAACCAATGTTCAAAATGGTAGACGGACTAAACCACCAAACATGATAATTGAGGAAAAGTGGTGCTAATTTAGGCTTCAACCACATGAAGTTTGTTCGCAAATAATCTAAATGTTGTGAGTTTGTTCACAAATAATCTTTTTTTTATTTTAGTAATTTTAAATTTGTGTTTTCTTATATATTTTCTATCGATTTGAATTAATGAATGATTTTTTTAGTAACAAAAGAAGAAAAAACAAGTCACCATTTCATGTTTAATTTTTCGATAGAACAATTTTTTTAATTTAGTTCTAGACCGAATTCTATAACTCGAATTCATTTTTTTTAGGTAAATAAGTGAGGTATCTGTTTGCTTAACACCAAGAATAAAACCCACCAGATTTCCTTTTTGCCGCCAGGGTTATTAGTTCCTCCACAAACCATTTTCCTATGTTGTGAAATCCTCTCCTTGATTTTTGTGATTCAAAACCCAAAACCCTAACATTCTCTTTCTTCAATGGCGTCTCAGAAACTCAGTGAGTACGAACTCAAGCGACTTGAAAACATTCGACACAACAATGAAATGATAGCCGAACTCAAACTTCAATCCAAAGCCTCCCAACTCTCCAACAAACGGGTCATTACCAAATCAAAGAAAAGCCCCAAAACTCAATCCCCATTTCTCATCAGACACTCATTTCGAACAAGAGGTATTCCACCCGATTTCAAAGGTTTAGATTTCCATCCTAAAACTCCTACTTCACCCAAATTTACAGTTTCTCAGAGATTAGCTTCATTGGTCACATTTTGCCAAAAGCAGAAGGAACCAAATTCTGACAAAAAAATTCGGTATAATGTTCGTAAAGAGGTAGCATTAAGGTATGTTTATAGGGAATATGACAAAATGACGTTAAATTATTTTTCTATATATATTGGAGATTAATAAGTTGAAATTTTTTTATGAAAATTGTCATAAGTTGTTTTCATATATTCTCCCAAACAGAATCACAAAATTTATGCTAGTAGATAAGCTCAATTAAGCCAATCCTAACAGAACACTGACCCATTTGGTTTGGCTTATTTTTGAGCTTATGCAAATAAATAAGTTTTTATGCATGATTCATAAGCTTGTCAAGCTAGTTTATGAAAAAAAACAGCTTATGAAGATACAATTTTCGTTAGTGGGAACTTATGAAATTACAATATAGCATCAAAGCTTAATTTTTTCACAAGCTCAAAAATAATTCAATCCAAACGAGTCCATAGGGGCAGTTCATTGACCTGTCTGCAATCATAGATTCAAAAGGAGACTCAGACTCGGTGTTTCTTTTGGGGAAATTTCTGGTTCATTCAAAATCAATGAACTATAGGTTGTTTCAATTTCCGTTCATATTAGTCGAGGACTTGGATCTTTTTTCGCTGACGAGACCATCTAAAGCTTAACTGATATATTGCATCTATAAAGTTCCTTATGCCATAAAGAATGATATAACTTCACAAATTTAAAGTGGTGATTTGTTGGATACATTGGGTTTGTTTTCTTTCTGAAAACATTTAGATTTTATGTTCTAAAAATTTTAAATTCCTAACAAGGAAATGGAAACTTATGTAGCAAACATGTGTGATAGAGAGAAGATAGAAAACAAACTAGGAAGAACGCATTTTCAGAAAAAATGAAAAAGTGTTGACATTTTCAAAGCTTCTAAAAATGCTAGATCTGTTTTAAGAAATTGTAAACGAAAATGGTGAGGGAAATATTGAATCAATATTCTGTTATATTTATTAGTTGAAGTAGAAATGATAACAGGAAACCTCGAAAATTAACAGACCCTAACACTCCAATGGAGTTCTGTCTTAACACCTTATGTAATGATAATCTTTTGGCTCTGCCTCTCTTAAAGCAGTGTAATAGTATAGATGTAGTGAATATATGCTACCTGTCAAGTTTATATGCTGAGTTGATGATGTCTGCGTGTACTTTTATATGTATAAATCCATGTTCTGACCGACATTATTATGTTTTATGTGCAACACTTGCTAACAAATACAAGTAACTTCTTTAGGATGCAAAGAAATAAAGGCCGATTTGCATCTGCCAAGTCCAACCATGATGGGTCTGCATCGGCTGAAATGAATTGCGGAACAAGTGAAGGTTTGATGGTAGACAATGATGGATCCCAACAGCAAGATAATGTGTAAGTAAACTGGTTTATTTTTTAACAAGGGAAGAAAAACTGAATGAGTATTCTAATCTATATATTATGGTTGACTTGATAGCTTGAAAATAAAGTCTTATTTGAAAAGATTTCAACCTATACTGAAATTGTCCTTTATATTATTTGATAAATGGTCTTTCTTTCAACTCATATCAGTTGTAGGCATTGTAACATCAGTGAGAAGTGCACGCCAATGATGCGGCGTGGACCTGAAGGGCCAAGAACCCTCTGCAATGCTTGTGGACTTCTGTGGGCAAATAAGGTAAATAGGAACTATGTTAATTATTCATGTCAATTGTTATCCTTTTGTTTTTCCAATGTTGCTCCATACAATTATTACAGGTTAATATTGAGCCAATTCGGTTTTGGTCTGTATAAAACAAACAAATTTAGATTTCATTTCTCCACTTTTTCCCCCTCATTTATCTGTCATTGTGAATGTGTTAAAGTGGCATACTGATTTGGAATATATCATTATTTTATTTTTTCCACCTGGCATTCTTCTTATTCCACTTGGTTTAGGTTCGACCATTCATCTTCTCCTTCATTGTTTCTTCTTGCCTCTACTTCAAACCCTGTTTATGCATCTTCTCATTTTTGCTTCATCGTCATTGCGTTTCTGCTTCATCTTCTACTGAATTGTATGGCTAATGTTAACGATTTCTGTTCATAGCCATTGATTGGGCTTATGTTTCATGCCTTCTTTTCAGATTTGCAGCAAAAATGGGAGGTAGTAGAAGACTGGGCGTACAACCTAAGTTTATATGCAGAAGTTGTTAGTTGGGATGATGAATTTGACGCTGTTAATGGAAGAAATACAATTCCACCCAATGTTGATGGGGATTGCAACATACATGAAATGAAGGTTTTTTTGAAGCAATTTGGGAATGATTTTGGAAAAGAATTTATCAAGGAATATTGACAAAATGAAGACGTTAGAGAGGGAAAAGAAGAACTTACTCATGATGGCTTTGATGATGTCTTGGATTTTTTTGCTATAACGTACAAGTCAATGTAAAATTTGTCGTGTACTTTCAATATTTTTTGGTTGTAACAATCCAAGTCAGTGTAAGCTTTCGATGTTGTTGATGTTAAATGTTATGTATGCTTTGTGAGTTATGTAAATTATGTGTAAGTATATGAATTGATCCCCTTTTTTATAATTGTGTTGGTCACGATGACACAGAATACCACCAACTTAAGTTTATGCCAAGATTATGAAACAATTTTTGTGTTTGTAACACAGAATTGATCCTCTTTCTATAAGATTATGTGTCACAAAATACAACCAATCTTTAATTGTGTAAGTGAATGTTCTGATTAGGTTGTGGGGATACAATATTAAAAGAGACATGAATTGGTCTGAATCTATCTTGAAAAATCAAAACATATGCTTGAATAGAAGGCATGAATAAGAGGAATCCAAAATAGTAGCAGGAATCCAAATTGAATTTTTTTTTATAGCCTAATCCCAAAAAATTTAATAGAAATTATTGTAGTTTATAAAAAAAATGAGTGAAATGCCCTAGTTTGCAGACAGCAGGTTTCCTATTTCTAAAACGAGTCTAAGTATGATAAAATCTCTTTGTGAAATGGTTTACATCTATTTATATAAAAGTCTGAAAAATGCAGATTCGCCCAGCAAAATCTGCTTGCCTAGTGAATCTGCTCTTGCATCTCCCTGGAACTTCTCTAGAGACCCTCGTTTTAGCCTCGCTCTTGCTCGGCCAGCGAATCTTGGAAAACTTGACAGTTTCTTCTGATTCGACCCCAGAAACCTTTGAACTCTCTGGTCTGTCTTGCTTCTGACTTGCTCATATGAAAATGTGTTGAGGTTCAAAATCTCTCATAAGGTTCCCAACAATAATGAGCAGGAGCGGAGCCAAAATTTAACGAATAATTTAAAACTCAAAATATACAAAATAGACGTTCACAAATTAATAACTTTCACTTCATTAAAAAATAAAGGTATAGAGTGTAAGACTAAACCAAGCAAAACCACATCAAAATTCTACTTTAGCTAGTTAACAGTGTTCTAGGAACATCCAAATAACAGTATAAACTAGAACAACGTAAACAAAAAATTGAAATTGCCACAGCAAAACTGCTATTAAATCTGTCAATTATGTCATTACTCAACCAATATGTTGACCTTCAGCAACTCAACAATAGAAGGAAGCATTTCCCTTGAATCTTCTTTCGAGCATTTTCCTTGATTCTTCCTTCAGCAACTCCTCCATGCTATTGAGCACATCTCTTTGTCGTTCAGAGGGAAGCTGATAGGAATAAAATCATTATAAGTTTATCAACTAAAAGACCTCAATTAAGAAGAAAAAAATCACAAACATTCCACTGGTTGAAACCTACATTTACCTTGCAACCCAAGATCTATGAAGTTAACCGGTTAAAATATCATGATATGATTCCTTATTCATATTTCTCTAAAAAAATTGAACATAAGTGAATATGAGAGAATATAAACAATACTTACGCGGACAATTGGAAGTGCCATGTGAAGGCATGATATCAACCTCTCCATATGACTTGCATCACTTACCTACAAGAGTTATTTGCACAACTCTGAAGGCATCTCTTTCAATTGTGTTGGTTTTTTCATAACTTTTTTGAAGTGTTTCACTGATCAAAGTCTGAAAGTAATATTTGGAGTATTATGTAGAGTTTTGAATCCATCAGTTAATATCAAAACACACACACACACACACACAGAGAGAGAGAGATGACAATTTATAGTAGTTCCTCTTACAAACTGAGAGTAGTCTAACTTAATCACAATTTAAGAGACTCGTGACAATATGACGTTATCAAATAAAAGATTGTTTGATTTTACACTTGATATACAATCAAAGGTGTAAACAAATACAAAATAGAGTAGACTTTGAGATGCCTTCAGAGTTGTGCAAATAGAGTAAACCATGTGAAGGCATCTCTTTCCATGATCATAATCAGCTCTTGCATCCGCTCAGCTGGAGCATTTTCTCCAAATAGGCTCAAACTCATCAGGAAATCCATAAATATTTGAAATTCCATATCATTTACATCTTCTAAACTCTGAAATGAAATGCAACCATAACATACATCATTTTCAATTACGTTATAAAAAAATTAGACAATAATAAATCAACACTGATTTAACAACTCAAAGCAGTTGTGAATACCTTTTTTATTAGATCAGTTATGTATCTTTCCATTTCGTCTTCGGGCTTCAAGAGTTCTGCTTTAAAAGGGAAGACCTGTATTGAAAATATTTAGAATTTATCAGTGTTCATTTCGATATTAAAGATCCAATGATAATTAACATTTATAAATCAAACACATGGTTTCTCACCTTATCTTTAAGAAAGTTCATAACCTTTTCACGAATAACATCGTCTGTATTCGGCTCTATCATACCGGAAGTAACATGCTTAAACAAAGCCTTCAAAGAAGCTGCATTTGCAATTGCAATTATACTACTATAAGCAAAAAACCAAAAAGAAGCATTTAACTGTATATTGACATGAAGACATCAAATGACCTTTCACATCCTGCCTTAGAAGAGACATTAGAGCCCAAACCACAGCATCAAGATGCTCCGAGGACTCTGCTAAAAGAATCAAGTCAAAAAAGAAAAAAATATCACAATCAAGACCATCATAATCTCAACTCAAGAATGTAATATATTAACAAGAAACAACTTACCAGTTCCAAGAATTTGCACAAGAATGTCCACAACATTTTCATATTATGATGTGAATCCTCACATAAAATAGGAAGTCCTTCTATCACTTTCAGCAGAAACTGCAAGCCGAAAACATCAAATCATGTTTTATTTAACATTCCTTAACCAACATTAACACTCAAGGTTTTAAAAAGCACAAAAACGGCCACGAGAAAAAGGTACCGCGACAGAACATATAGCATATGCATATCATTATGGCGTAGGAAACGAAATACCTTAGGCATGTTAATAGCCAATGGATTTAGGCAATTTCTCGGATACACTCAAAAATTTTGAGTGCACCGGTACACCTGTGTGTTTAAATGAATAGTTTAATGAATTATTTTCTTTAGAAATAAATATTTTCTATCATTTACGATTATAATAATTATACTTTATTTCTCTAAAGTGTCTGGCAAAGCAAAATTCAATTTTTTTTTTATTTTTACTACTGATAATAGTGAATATTGATTATTTTTTTGATAAAATATTAAAAAATTTACTATAATTCTTATAGAGAATGAAATGACGTTTTTTTCTTACGGAATAGTATTTTCTAAAATATAAAAGTTGATAAATATCTCTTTTTTACATAAAAAATTATTGTTAACTTATGAATTTATGAAATAGGTGTACCGATAAACCTTAATTTAAGGGTGTACCGTAGAAACTCCCTTGAAAGAATTAATTTATACAACATTATGGTAATTTATCAATAACTAACTTTTTTTTGAAAGAGTATCAACAACTAACATGAAAACCATTGTCTTTTAAGGAATATATGTAATAAGAAATATTTTAGATGAACTAAAATCAAATTGTGTCCATAACATTAATTATTCCCATAACATTTTACATGGACACAATTTTTTCTTATATCTCTTTTTCTATGGTACAACGGTTTCTCTTTCTTTCTTGAGGAATCAATTTATCATTTTCTAGTTAACTGTAAAATTCAAAAGTTTACGTTAGAAAATATATACATCAACAATCGAGCATTTTTCAATTAAATGGAGTTGATTACATGTATCAAATTACACCATAATATTCTATCGTAAAACATATTTCGATCAAACTCATTAATTTTTAAATCTTTTATAATGGTTCTTTTATAGTTTTTCTAATTTTTTTCTCTGCCTCTAGTGATCTGATTATCATCTGTTTAATATACTCTCCTTACTACATAATTTATAGGTCTTCTATCTATAATCTATATGTATAAAGAGTCTAGGTATGCTCCATTTAGTCCATTTAATCTTTAGATGCAAGACATGTGGCAAAAAAATAACCAAAGGTTGAGATTTAAAATTTAAAAAACAATGTATTTGTTCAATAAAAATACTGGATCTCTATCTTCTTTCTCCTCTCCTATCTTCTCTTTCCCCTCATTCGCCTCCCCCTTTCCCTGTTGTTACTGGATCTCTGTCTTCTTTCTCCTCTCCTCCCATCGCCGCCCACCATCACCCCCCTACGTATGTCGCCGCTTTCTCAGTCAATTATGATATTATTATTAAATGAACAATGAAGCTACAAGAGTGTTTAATTTCTTCAAAACCTGAATTTTTTATCATCTTGCGATTTCTTTTGCTAGCAGATGATACAACTTCAAGCTCTTTTGGTTATTGTTTTCAGGTTGTACACATAATTTATAAGTTTGATCAATGAGATTGTTTCAGAAGGCGATGGATTTGTTTTCTGGTTATTGTTTTTAGCGGAGATGGATTTGTTTGTGACGGCGACAACGATACGGCGATGAAAGGAATAGGGGAGAGTGACGACGTTGTGATTCACTGAGAGGGCAGCGACTGGCGGTGATGGGAGGAGAAGAGAAGATTCAGATCACGGTATTGGGAAAGAGGTGAATGAAGGAAGAGAAATTGCATCTTTCCTTTTTTTTATTAAAAAGTACTTTTTAAAATTTTAAATCTTAGCCCTTAATTATTTTTTTGCCACATGTCTTGCATTTAAAGACTAAGTGGAGCATACCCAAACTATGTATAAACCACCTAAGTCTTTTTCCCCTTTTTTTCTATTATAGGTTCTACCCCCCTCTCTTTCTCTCTAATATTGTTATTTCTAATTCTATTATATCTAGTCTTACCAAACATAACATAACAACATCCTCATATTTGCTGCGAAGATTTTATTTTATTCTCACGTTGGTTCTTCATCGCCAACACTTTGTTCCATACAATATTGTTGGTCTTTTTGCTGTCGGATAAAAATTTCCTTTCAAATTGAATGATACTTTCATATCACATAAAAATCTGAGGCTTTTCTCTATTTCAACCACCTAACTTGAATTCAATGATTTATATATGCTTTTACTTTTATGTCATTTTGTACTATGAGCCTAAGATATTTAAACTATGTAACTTGTGTTACGATATGATCTTCAACTTTCATCTTTAAGGTAGAACTACTTCACCTTTTGCTAAAACTACATTCCATATACTTTGTCTTGCTTCTACTCAGGTGGAAGTAATACACTTCTAAGGTTTGTCACCAAAGTCCAACCTCCCATTCAGTTTCTCCTTCAACCCTCCAAGCATGACTACATCATCTACCAAAAGGATACATCTCAGTGCTAGCTCTTGGGTGTTTTTGCAAGTACATCCAAAACTAAAGTAAAAAGATATGAACTTAAGGTCAATCCTTGAAGCAATCCTTTTGTAATAGGAAAATCATTTGTGGTCTCATTCTGCGTCCTCACGCTTTTTGAAACCCCCTCATACAAATCATTTATAGATCGAGTATAAGCAGCCCTAACTTCTTTCTTCTATATGACTTTCTACAAAATATCTCTAGCACTATCATACACCTTCCCTGAATCAATGAAAACTAAGTGCAAGTCTTTTTTAACCATCTTATATCACTTCGTCACACGTCATAGTAATTAGATCGCTTCCATGGTCGACCTCTCAAACATAAAACTAAATTGGTTATCAGTAAATATCAGTCTTTCTCGTCCCCGTGAGCTTAACTCAGTTGGTAGGGACAATGCATATTTTATGCAGGGGCCGGGGTTCGAACCCCGAACACTCCACTTCTCCACATTTAATTGTGTGAGCTCTAGCCACTAGGTTACTTAACAAAAAAAAATGTACTCTTTCTCGTAGTTTCATGGTATCATGCATAAGTTTCATTTCCCTATAATTTACACAGTGTTGTATATCCTCGATCGAAAATAGAGTATTTTTTTCTCCACTCGTTCGATATTCGCTTTGACCTTGTAATTTTGTTAAAAAGTCGGGTGAATAATCCAATACCCTAAAAAAAAATCATAAGTGCCTAGGGAGAACTTTGTGGTACCACGTGTAACACAACCATGGAATGACTTGAACTCTATACAAACAAATTGGTTGTGAATCTTGTGATGTTGGGTTCATTCTCCTTAGTTGTTAGATGGAGATATTTTGCACCTCCCCCTTCACACAATCACAAGTTAAACATTTATTTATTAATACAACATATCAATAAACATTCTTTTCCTATAAATTTAAAAAATTATATTTGTACAACTATTTTATAACAATTTTTAAAACAATTTTATCTTTCATATTTACATTGTGTTCTTACTTTTTTTATTATTTTGGTTTTTATGTCAATATATACCTTCTTTTATATAGTTTAATTGTATTACAAGTTACCATAAAAAATAGTTGTTCAAATAACTTACTCATATACATTTACATTTCTCTTTTCAATGAGTGTGTGTGATGGACGCCACATAAGACAAATAAAATATTACAAGAAAGCCAAGTAGTTGTATGGTATAAATTAAATAATTTATAATTTATGGTGTTTGATTGTGCAGCTCAGTTACCATACAAGTACCACCCTTCACAGCCACAAATTTAAAACATGGAGTAGAAAATAAGGTATGGTTAGTTTGTGTGACATCAATTCCAGTGGATCAGTCACATAAATTATGTAGTATATATATAAGCTCACATGAAGTAAAACTCTACATTACATTACACTACTACATAACACATTCAATTTTTGAACTATAGCACCATTTATAAACTAAAAAAATCCATATTCATATTCATTTTCATATATGAAGATGAAGTGCAAACAATGTGAACTTTGCAATCAACAAGCTTCTTTCTATTGTCCTTCCGATTCCGCTTTTCTCTGCCGGAGTTGCGATGACGCCGTTCACGGTGCTAATTTCCTCGTCGCTCGCCACCTCCGTCATATCTTGTGCTCCAAATGCGACAATTTCACCGAAATTCATATCTCCGGCAGCACACTACACCACCGTTTCTCATCAACCTGCCGTTCTTGCTCGCCGGAAAATCATTCCTCCGGTGAGGCGAGTTCTCAATCTTCTTCATCTTGCGAGTCTTGCGTTACAGCACCAAAGAAAAAAAAATATCGAAAGATAATGAAGAGTTTTTCAGTTTCGAATTCTGTTACCGATGATACATCTCCAGCACCGGAGAACAAGAACAAGAACAAGAAGCAGAAGAAGATGATCGCGACTGAAGGTGTTGGATCGGCGGCGGAGGAGATATTTGCGAAATGGAGGAGAGAGTTAGGGTTAGATTTTCCGGTGAACGGTGATCGCGTAGCGGTGGAAGCTATGGCGGTGTGTTTGAGAACGTGGAAGTTACTTCCGGTGAAGGTGGCTGCTGCGACGTCGTTTTGGTTGGGGTTAAGATTTTGTGGGGACAATAGTTTTGCCACGTGTCGGAATTTGATGAGGTTGGAGAAAATATCAGGGGTGACAGCTAAGCTGATTTTGGCCACACATGTGAAACTCGCACGTGTCTTTACTCATCACCTTGAATTGCAAGAAGGGTGCGACGAGTCCTAAGAATTTAGCATTTTTATGTAACCTAGTTAGTTTACTATTATTATGAACATTATTATTATGTTTAGCCAACAGCCACACAATGTTATTGTGATTAATTATTGATTATTAATTAAAACTTTAGGATACACTAGATATTGAATTATGCAAAAAATAAAGCATCTATTGTTGTTCCATTCACTCACAACTTAAATGCGTGGTTAAAGTTGAGATGTATGAAAATTTAGTTGATTATTAATACAAAAATCTCTACCAATTTAACAAGTTTATTAAGATATTTGACTTTTGTATCTTATGACTTAGATTCTTTGCGCTTGCTATAAAAATATTGATTGAGTCGGCAATCATACATTTTTTTTTAATTAGAGTTGAATTGCCTTTTAAATGAACGACCTTCGAAAACGAACTCGAGTTCTTTTTTGTGAGAGAATCGTGTTGTCAATTCTCTCAATATCATGTTGATATTTCACATGTTAGTGTAATATACATAGGACATGCTAAGTGCATATTACATTTTTCCAAAAAAAAGTTATACACGAGTTTGGATTGACAATAAACGTCACAAAACTCCCTTTAAAAAAAAAATAAACTTCAAAAAATTATAATTGAATGGTTGAAGGTTACACATTTTAAATATGGACAAGTGAGATGTCTTAGATTTGAATCATGACACTTACATATATTATACATTATCCATACTCATTGAGTTAAGCTCACGTATTATAATTTTAATTGTTTTTAACTCTAAAGTATAGTTTTCATTGAAATTAGGGTGACTATAATCTCGATAAACTTATAGTCAATGAAAAATATGCAGAAACTCTTACAAAAATGAACAACAAATGCATGACTGTCATGTTTTTTTTCAATTTTGCTAATCTATATGCCACTAATTTATTATGTTGTCTAGTTGATTTTTTTTTATAAATGCTTAAATAAAATTAATTATGTAACCGATGCTTGCACGTCATATATGGCTAGTACCAATTTTGAATTTAATAGGAAGCATTGGTTGGTGCTAATTCATACTGAAAACAAATATCTAAATCATCATGCTAACAAAACTAATCTTTATTTTAGGTGTGAGGTAATGCATTAATCTGCTTTTAAACTTGCACCAACCATAAATCTATAATTGATGTTCTATTACTAACTATGGATCTATGAGCACCAATTTTATAACCACACGTCACCTATCGTACTATATATACTTAATTTGGTCCCAACTTCAAATTCAAATAACCCCCACAATTTCTACAGTGTAATTAATAATAAATTAAAGACTCAATCAAAGTGGTCAAGCTACCACAAAATGGGTTGGTATCTATGGTGCATCGTTATTTTACTTGGAACCAAGAACGGATGTAGTAATAAATAAATATATGTAATAATAGAGATAAATATGTGGTCTAAAATGTTTTCCATTTTAAAGTGATGCTTGAGAAGGGTCCATATGAATAGGAAAAAAGCACTTCATTGTGGTTGTTGTTGGAAGTTTCTGAAAGAATCATTTCCATTGAATGAGGGACGTTGGTTTTTTTGTGTATTGAGATTCTCTCTTTCCCAATGCGGCTATGTTTAAACCACATGTTTCGTTTTATTATTTGAGTTTTAAAATCATGATGTTAGTTAAGTTGTCATGGCTCATTCTTAACCGTGATTTGATCTCTTTAATTATTTATTTAATTCATGGCTATAAACTTTCTACTTTGTTAGAAAAGAGAGGCACGATGTGATCTAAGAGCATCTTTAATGGTGAAAAATAGAAATGGTTATTTTGCGAGTCTTATTGAGACACGCCATCTTGAAGTAAATTCTTTATTTTTTTACTTCAGTGGTGAACTTTAAATAACTCATATTAGATCTCACAAAAGTGCATGTTGTGTTGGAAATGCAATTTAGGGAACAATACTTGTTGAAGTAACAAACGAACATTACAAACTGACGAACTGCAATGGATGAACTTGAGAAAATGTAGAAATAGGGTTACTTCACCTAGCGGCCTAATAATTGGACTACCACCGCTAAAGTTGCTCTAAGTAACCTTAAAAATTGGACTAATAATTAAGTGGTAAGATCAAACGATTAATGAATTTCAATTGATCAAATTTTTTGGTAAAGCCAAAACTTGAATTATGAGTAAAACAATCTTTTATCAGATAATCCTCGGATGGGTGAAGAACCAAAATGGCTTAAATTATGGAGCATATTCTATTTATCTCTCTTGATCAAAACTTGAGTGAATGACCAAAATGATGTATGTGGTTTTTGTGTTTCAGCACCACTAAGACTCGAGGAAGTTATTAGAACTTGAGAATTAATTGGCTTTGATATTTTGTAGACCTTCAAGTTATTAGAAGGTTAACCTATTGGATGATTGATAATACTTTGATATTTCGTTGGATACTTATACGTTTCTAATGGAACTATTGGTGTTTACAAATTGGATTCTTCTCTGAAACGATTTTTCGAAATTGTTATGACACAACTTAACATGTTGGACCATTAATCTATCTTTAAGGGCACAGATGCCCTACATAAGGGCTCATGAACCCTCTCGAAGGGCTCCTGAAGCTCTAGGCACGTCCCCCCATTGGCGCCGTCTTGACAAGCTTCTAGAAACATCTAGAATGCTCTAGAGTGATTTGGGGCCCAAGCTGCTTGGGGCTTAAGTCACCAAATTACAAGTCATGAAGGGCTATAAATACCTCTCTTGAGAGCATTCTTAAGGCATGACCAATACAGACTAAACCCTGGATTCTATTATTGTACTTTTGCAAGTACAATTGGCGTCGTCTGTGGGAAACAGTAAAACTAACCTAGACCACACTCATAAACCTAAAAACCTACCGGCGATCCCAAAAGAGAGGAGCCGACGAATACCAAACTAGCTTCGACTTCAATTTTCCCGCGAAGCCATCAGACGATCAAACATCAAACTTCCTCAAAGCGATCAATCTTTCCAATCACCAGGGGCTATCAATTTCTCATCGCCTGTCGTCACCATTAACGCTAGAAAGAATTCATTGTCGTTTTTCGAACCTGGGTTAAATCGAATCTCAAAGGGAAGAACCATTCGTTTCTTTATATTTTTCTTCTATTCCAATAGTCTGGCGTGTTTCTTAATACCTTTACCTTTAAGCGGTTTCTAAGAGTAAACTATGACTTTGATATTAATTGTTTGATTCTCATGAAAATTATCCTTTTATTTTTTCTATTGTGCGGTTATCGTTGACTTGGAGAATGAATTTTGAATCTCTACATGTTATTATGAAATACTTAAATAATCTTCTTTGTATACATTACACAATTATACTTGTTTGTTAATTTATTCCCTTATTTATCTCGTTAATTTCAATTTCAACTTGCTTATGTGAAGATCTTATTTTGAAAAGGAACATGATCACACGAAAATGGAGGATATACATACTTTGGATCTATATAGCTATGGAAGATCCAACCAACAAGAAGAGCTCAATTCATCACCATCATAGTCATCCTTATTAGTAGGCGGAGATGAATTCATTATGGTTTCTCTAAATGCCAACAAACGCCATGGACAACAGTTTTACTCATCTTTCTTTCTTTATTACATATATTTTAAGAAAATTTCTTTCTTTATTACATATATTTTAAGAAAATATGTTGTTTGATTTGAAGAAAATTTATTGCCGAATATATTTTGAGAAAATATACTGTTTGATTTGAAGAAACTTTATTGCCGAATATATTTTGAGAAAATATACTGTTTGATTTGGAGAATGTTTATCGCCGAATACATTTTGAGAAAATATACTGTTTGATTTGAAGAGAATTTATTGTCGAATATATTTTGAGAAGATATACTGTTTGATTTGAATAAAATTTCTTGCCCAATATATTTTGAGAAAATATGCTGTTTGATTTAAAGAAAATTTATTGTCGAATATATTTTGAGAAAATATGCTGTTTGATTTGAAGAAAATTTCTTGCCCATTATATTTTGAGAAAATACACTGTTTGATTTGAAGAAAATTTATTTCCAAATATATTTTGAGAAAATATATTGTTTGATTTGAAGAAAATAAAGAAAGACTGATGAGTAAAACACAAGAGATAAGACCAAGTTAATAAAAGAAAGACTACTCTAGGTACCTCGTGGTAGAAGTAAAGTGTAGTATTGTTAAAAGGTCACATATGAGGGATTCTGGCGAGGAAAGTCTTGCTATTTAAGAGGTCCAAGTAACCCACCTCTCTTTCCTAGGAACCCCTTTCATGTACCATTTACTTTGCGAACTGAATTAACTGTTTAGTAAAAACATAAATAATGTATTAATAGCGCCAGACTCACATAGAAGAATAAAATTGAGCAGAAGAATTAGTTCCAACTTCAGAGGAGGAAGTAAAGACATAGAAAATAAAATACCAAGCAAGTTAAAATTCAAGCTAGTAGGAAAAAGAGGAGTATAAAACAAAAAGAACGAAGTGGGCGAATGAGTTTAAATCTAATAAGGAAGTAGCGAATTTTGATTTAAGAAAAGTAGTAAAAAGAGAAGGATTATAAAACAAAAAGAACGGAGTGGGCAAGTCAGTTTAAATCTAATAAGGAAGTAGCGAATTTCAATTTAAGAAAAGTAGTAGGAAGATTTAGTTCCAATCTAATAGAAGAAAGAAAAGGATTAAAAGCACAAGATAATCAAGTAAGAAGGTTAGTAAGAGAATGAAAAGAATAGGAAGGGGAGTAGAAAATATGGGCGAGTTAATAAGAGAAGACAATGAGTGATTAGTTCTCATTAAATAGGATTGAATATGATTAAAGACTCCTTTATTTTGGAAGTTTGGAAGTAACATTATATTTCAGATAAATAAAGTTTGGAAGACAAACAAGCCCGCCAAGGGCGAGATTAAACAAAAGGAAGAACTCACCAAACAGCACGCCAGAATGAAATGTATAAGCAATTGTCCCGCCATTAAGAGCTTATAGATGAAACACAGAGTTATTCTAACCTTTCTCGACCGTTGAGATTTTTTTTGCAGGTTTTTTATGAGGCACCCTGCTTTCTTAGAACTCTCCTTCTTCTACCGTTCTACTTTTTTGAGATATAACTACTACAAAATCTACAAGGAATTCTACATTCAAAGGGAGCCTAAAACATCAACCCTTAAAGAGCGCTACGAACGTCGTCATTCCGCCAACCCTTAAAAGGGCTATGAACGTCGACTTCCGTCAACCCTTAAAAGGGCTCTAAACATCGACATTCTGTCAACCCTTAAAGAGGGCTCTGAACGTCGATTATTCGTTAACACCACGAGGCCTTGAATGAAATGTCAACCCTACGGGGCTCTGAACAAAGTCAAGGTATCAACCCTACGAGGCACTGAACGCCCTGTCAACCCTTATAGGCTCTGAACTGTTTTATTCGTCAATCCCACGAGGCCCTGAACACAATGTCAACCCTACGATGCTCTAAACAAAGTTAAGGCGTCAACCCTACGAGGCTCTGAATGCCCTGTCAACCCTTAAAGGCTCTGAACACTTTTATTCGTCACCCCTGCGAGGCCCTAATCGAAATGTCAACCCTTAAAGACTCTGAACTAATTTTTTACGTTAACCCTATGCGGCACTAAACTTACTATCAACCCTTCGAGGCCCTGAACAACTATTTATGTCAACCTTAAATAGGCTCTGAACAAAACGAGCAACTTACAAAAATTCTACACACCATGTTCACCTACAAAGATACAACCGTAAAATATAAAGCACAAACTATGCTACGAAATTCGACGCAACACCATAGAAAAGTTCAACTCGTCATCATATTCTCCACAACACCATAAAACGTCAACAGTTATCAAAAGAGAATCGTTAGCAATCGCCAGAAAATGACTAAAACTATAGTCAGAAAAACAACCATATTTCCTCATCAAAAAGAAGCAAGCATCACTTAAATAAACGCACCATGAAGATAAATAAAGGATAGACTTCGAACGAAACAATAAATAACTATAAACAACATTGATCGTCCAAAGGAAACAGAACCACAAATACCACTGACAAACAATCGACAAAACGAAGCAATAGAGCGCAACACTACAAGGAACAAAAAAATAAAATTGCAGCACGAATCGGAGAGGGAGAAATACTAAAATACTCCCTCTGTTCCTTTTTAAGTGTCTTTTTAGGGTGAAATTTTTGTTCCTATTTAACTGTCATTTTGGTATTTTTAAGGGTGCAATTTTTCAGTTATACCCTTTGTCAATTACTCTTTTTTTTTTTAATAAAACTAATTAATGTTATCTATTTGGAAGACTAAAGTTTGTTTTTTTAAACAAAGTTTGTTTTTTTTAAAACAAAGTTTGTTTCTTGTTATCTTTGAATTTAAACATAATTTTGTTAAAATTATGGTTCTAAGAAGAGTTAAAATTCTATAAATAAGATGAGTAGCAATTGTTACAAATTTCAATTGCAAAGTAAAAGAACATATTTGAGAGAAGAAAAATAAAAGACTCCATGAATGTTCAAAATGAAGAAAATTGACAATTGTTTGATATGAGAGAGAGTGCGCAAAAAAATAGGGATTTGTTGGAGAAAAATCTAATAACTGACAATTGTTTATTACGAGAGAAATATAACATATTAAATTTATTGAAAAGATAAAGTGTGAATTTATTGGTAGATTAAAATGAGGGTATAATAGGTAAAAAATGTGCAAAAATACACATCGCTATTTTGATGTTAATTTTCTAAAAAGACACTTAAAAAGGAACGGGGGGGGAGTACAAAGTACCAAGAAGGACCCGCTCGCTTTAAGTTACATCCAAAATAAAAATCACAAGTACTTAGGACGCCATGTAAAACTCGCCCCGATAAATTACATCAAGAATGAAGTTGCAGAGTACTATAGCGCCAAAAAGGGCTCGCCCAAGTTACAGAGTGCTATATCACCAAAAAGAGCTTGCACATACCATACACCCATGAACTCGCCGAAGAACATGCAAATGCAGATATCACCCATCTTCCAAAATCGAAAGAATGTTATAATTAATCACTTCGCTTTGACCCAAGACTTGTTCTTGGGGGGCTGTGGACCGTCATATCGACTATATAAATCACTTCGCCTTGTGCCAAGACTCGTGCTTGTGGAGCTATGAACCGTCATATCGACTATATAAATCACTCCGCATTGTCCCAAGACTCGTGTTTGTGGGGCTTTGGACCGTCATTATATTCCCAAGACTCTGGAACACCCGGGTGTGCCCTTCAAAGGCGTCACCTCAACATTTATACTTATTCATCACTTCGCCTTGTCCCAAGGCTCGCGTTTGGGGGGTTGTGGACCATCAATCTATCCTTAAAGGCCCATATGCCCTCCATAAGGGCTCAGGAGCCCACTCGAAGGGCTCTTACAGCCCCAGGCGTGTCCCCCTATGGGCGTCGTCTTGACAAGCTTCTAGAAACATCTAGAATGATCTCGAGTGATTTGGGGCCCAAGCTGCTTGGGGCTTAAGTCACCGAATTACAAGCCCATAAAGGGCTAGAAATACCTCTCTTGAGAACATTCTCAACGCATGATCAATATAGACTAAACCCTAGATTATATTATTGTACTTTTGCAAGTACACGTGCATAATATAAAGATATTAAAACCATAGAATAATATTGTAAATAACATTCGTTGCACATTATTTATTCATGACTGGAAATTTTATATAAAGTAGCGAAAAGACGGGTACTCACGTGCCCGTCTTTTCGCTCATTTTATTGCGCTAACGTTTGAAAATTATGAACGCTATTTTTTTTATTAAATTTTAATTTTGATTAAAAGTAAAAATATAATTTTTTTTTCTTTCAAATTATAATAGATAAAACTAACCATGATTAAAAGTAAAAATATAAATGTTTTTTTCTTTCAAATTATAATAGATAAAACTAACCATGATTATATATTTCAATGAAACCAACAATATAACAAAAAATATAATCAAAATTCTAATTTTTTTAATGACACCAACAACAATCTTTATTCCTTATAGAATTTTTTTTGTTTAAGGATATAATTGGGATAATGAAAAAGTAAATATAGATACACTCATTTAGTTTGTTACACTTTTTAAATGATAAAGGAAAAAATTAAACATTTGTGTTTGTTACACTTTTATTTTAATATTTATATTTATTCTTATCTATTTGTTACGTGTGTTATTTGTATTGAAAATTGAGGGATTTTTAAAAAGAAAAAACCATCCCAAAAGAGTTGAAAGGGGTTGTTTTCTTTATATATAGTATAGATTTATCCCAACAAATAATTTCAAAAAATAATTAAATTTAACCCAATCTAGGACGGAATGTAAGTATTTTGTCGCAAACATCAGGACAAAATTTGAGATTTTATGGCGCAATGTTGGGACAAAATTAAATAATTGGGATAAAACAATTAATTACAATTCGTCCTAGATTCCATCCCAAACGTGCGACAAATTATATAATTTCGTCCCCAAAATATTGCGACAGCAAAAATTGTGACGAATGTATTTTTTCCAAAATTCCGTAAATTTACACTACTGTGCGATGGAAATTTCCGTCCAAAATAATTTTTTTCTTGTAGTAAAAAAAATGACTAAATTGTTACCTAAAATTAAGTTAAGAGGTCAAATAAATAATTTTGCCAAAACTATTTAGAGACATTTTAATTGCATCTTTTGTGTGGTGCAAATTGTCTCTTTTTAAATATTATTGTAGACGACAAAATTGTCCATTTTTTTTATAGTGATTCAAGTAAAGACTAAGTTGTTTTAATTTTTTTTTTCTTACGAACTAAAACTGATTTTATTTTTTTAAGAATTAAGTTGAGTATCACAACCAAAGTTAGCCTCAGTCATTATATATTGAACAGAAGCAAAAGCCTCCATAACGGTCGGACGATAATAAAAAGTCATAGCAAAACCCGTCGCTACTTGGACTAAAAAATGACCAACAAAATTTCATTTCTTTCGGGAATGAAAGTATTCCAACATAACTTATTTGATAAATTGAGATTTTTTTTCAGAATTTTTGTGTGCTTGTCAGTGTAAAAAGTTTACAACGTCAACCAATCACAAACTATCTTTTGACCTTTCTTATTGTGGTGAAACATATACAAATAAAGCTTCAAAGTTGTTTTTGCTACAAATGAATACATAATACACCCACGTACTAAACCTTTTTTATTTTCATATTCTAAACAATCAGAATGTTAGGATAACAATCAAGATGGCCAAAAATATAAACATGTTAAGGCCATAAATATAAATATGATGAACATGATGACATATTATAATAACGATTATGACATAAGGATTTATAAATAAAGAGGCAAGGCCTCTAGATTGTATCTCTGTATGAAAGGGAGTATAATGTGTCATGATACATCCACGTAAATTGTAATTAAAGACACCAGCATCATTTGAATATGTACATGTGATAAAAGAGTAGCAATGTAGCCCTAAAGGATGATAAAAGTACAAAGGCAGAGAAGAAAATGGGCAAACATAAGGATGGAAAATTTAGATGGAAAATAAAGTACTGTAGAAACTCTTTAAATTAATACTCGGTAAATTAATAAACTCTTTAAAATAATAAATTTGTTCGGTCCCGACTTGGGCCAATGTAAAAAATTGACAAACTCGATAAAATAATAAGATAATAATTTTTCGGGAGATCCCTTTATAATTTTCGGTCCCAAGAAA
>Ga0315914_1001875_pt1 | contig 32057 bp, 17 predicted proteins | sample MpolenodulesMG_FD_203920 | JGI IMG/M metagenome (GOLD analysis project Ga0315914, IMG submission 203920) | Medicago polymorpha root nodule microbial communities from Los Angeles, California, United States - elongated nodules | ecosystem: Host-associated > Plants > Roots > Nodule | place: USA...
TCTTCAAACTTCCCCCTTCTAACCCTTTTTCTTCTCCTCTTGGACTTTCTCTCTCTACCTCTTCTCAAAATCTTATAAAATGAATGTGAACCCTATTTTTCTACAAAGACTATAGCTTAAATAGTGTCCACACTAATGGACTTGACCTTTAAAAGTCTAATGGGCTCAAAACTCTTATAAACTAACTCCCAAAGTTTCTATCCACTAACGGTTAAAAGTTATCGAATAATTACCGGTTCAAAACTAATTACCACCACCGAATAGAAACATAGTAACAATTAATGGTTCTCACTTGAAACACTAAAAATAACCTTCACCATGAAATTACTAATTTACCCTTTCTCACAAAATGATCAAAATACCCTTTTGCACTAAAAAAAGGGTATTTAAGATTGTATAATATGAAAATCTGAAATATCCCTCACCCTACAAAGTACGAAGTTTGACTCATTAATGAAGCATTTCAGATTTTATAATCCAAAATTATCTAGAATATTTTCTGTTTGTATAATCTAAATCGGGTCAGAGTGTTGAACAGTTACTTTCTAAGTTAGAGTAACTTATGAAACTCCTTTTTCAAAGAGTTTTACCAGCTTTAATGGCTGGTAAAACCCTTATATTTTTTGACCCATAATTAAGAATCGTTGCAATCTATGCAACTCATTCTTCGCAAATTTTCCATATAAATACCTTTTAAACCTTCACAGTTTTTCATATCATCATCTCACACTCTCATTCCTCCTCCTTTCTTCTACAACAAAGTGTTTCCATCGTTGATCTTTTATACAAAAAAGGCTACTTTGAAAATTAAGGGATTGTATGAGCGAGGGAGATGGTGCCACACTACAAAGAAACGCGATCTGCTCAGGTGTAAGGTTGACCATCAAGGTCTCTTTTGCCCTAGACAGGAAACACACATTACCCCAGCCCTCTCCCCCTCCATCTTTTTCTCCTTCCCCCTCCTGCTTCCCCCTCCATCTTCTTGCACCACATGTTTAACTTTAGGTTTTCAATAGATTAACATTAGATGTTTGAATATTTTATGTAATAAGCTTTAAATTTCAATTTTATTATAAATGTACTACTCCCTCCGTTTCACAATGAGTGTCGTCTAAGGTTTTGGCACACAGATTAAGAAATAAAATGAAATAATCATTAGACATAACACTTTTACTAATCTGCCCTTACTTTATAAGAAAAAGACAAACTTAAAGTTGCATTTAAAATTGTGTAAGAGAAAAGTTGAAGTATTTATTGAGGGTAAATTTGGAAGAAAAAAATTAAAGTTGTATTGGAAATGTAAAGTGACATTCATTTTAAAACAAATTTTTTTTTGTCTAAAGTGACACTCATTTGAAAAGGATGGAGTATGATATATTAATAAAATGAGAATTCATATCATCTTTGTCTCTTTAATTTTATGTATATTTAAATTTATTTTATACTTTTGTCATTTATAATTATGTCACTGAAATAATACAACTACTTTCTTTTTAAAATCTTGGCAAAACATATTTCAGATTATATAATCCAAACAAATGATATTTTTAGAAAAAATTGAGCGCGTAAAAAACTGATAGGGTAAGCAAAGTAATAGTGAACAAATATATGGTGAACTTGGAGACCCTGAAACTCAAGTTTGATTGTTGACGTTGCTCTCCTGTCACCTGCCTAACCCCTAGCCGTTGATGGAAAGGGTGTTTGGATGATCCCTAGACGCATTAGAGTATCTTCAATGAGGGTCCTTAAGGGTTCCTTACATAACAAGGACCACTTCATGTTAAAGACCTTCCATTAGAGGAAGAAAAATGAATACCTATTAAGTAACATATAATTATATAAGGACCCTCTCTCTCATGAGCAACTAACGAGTCTCACATTTAAAAGAAATAATAAAATATGTACAAGTTGGTCCCACTTTCAAAAGAAGCAATATTTTATTAGGAAATTTATAATTTAATAAATAAATTACTTTTATATAATGATGTAAAGTTACTGAGATTTATTTAAACACTTTTCATTAGAGTCTATGTTAGTGTATTGTCATCTGAGTCATTGAGCCATTAATATTAACTTTTATTAAAATATTATAAATAAATTAAGTGTACATGTGAGGTCCATTAAAGGAATCCATATTAGTGGACTACCATTATAGATGCTCTTAGTGATCGGATGATCACATGGTTTTACTTGGTGAATCAACTTAAATTATTTCTATTTTAAATTTTCAAATTGTAATGGTTGTAAACCTCTATTTTTATGACTATTGTCTGCTCACTATGAGATAAAACATTTAATGTTGGATATGATTTTGGTCTTTATAAATATATCAAATTTTTGTTTTAATCCTTTTAAAATTTTCTTTCGATTTTTAGTCCCTATGAAATTTTCAATCACCACTTTTAATTTTTATTTTTAGGTCAACCCATGTATTTTTTTTTTAATAAAATTGTGCAGAAATGTGTCGATTATTGTAAAAATATCTCCCTAAAAAATTAGATTTTTTTGACAAAATATGAATTAAATATGAATTTTTAACCTCCAAAAATATAAAAATTTATATTTAATTCATGTTTAGTTAAAAAAATTCTATTTTTTTTGTTGAAAGAATGTTAAAATATTATAAACTTTTATGCAGAATTTTATTCAAAAATATGATTTCTACATATGAGTTTGCTTAAAATAAGAGAACAAAGGTGAAAATAAAAAAAAATTGGAGGCAGAATAGATTGGTAATAGATTGGTTCTTTAAGTTATTTTGGTCACACATAAGTCCTTTAAGTTTGTAAACGTTTTCAATTTAGTCCTTTTGTTAACCAAACATTACAAAAACGATGATATGGCAGAATGACTAAATTGAAAACGTTTACAAACTTAAAGGACTTATGTGTAACCAAAATAACTTATAGGATCAATCTGTTACAAATCTCAAACTTAAAGGACTTATATGTGACCAAAATAATTTAAATGATCAATCTATTACAAACCTAAAGCTTAAAGGACCCCTCATATAATTTAGCCCACATAATATTTAAAACCATAAAGTGAACGGACTTATTTTAACTTCAATAATTTAAACATGGGATATTTTGATACTCTAAAATGGACAAAACTTAGGTACAATTCATTAGGTGCTTTTCGTATGATTTTTAACTAAAAATACAACTTTTTTTTGAGATAACAAACTTTGAGAGAATTATGGATTTAAGGAAATCACAGTGAATTTAGTTAAGAACCATACAAAAAACACCTAAGAAATTGTACAAAAGTTTTTTTCCTTTAACTTAACTTCAACTGGTTTAAAGTTATAATTTATTGTTTTTAATTTAGGCGATTAATTTATTGATTAATCAACTTCAAAATAACTTTAATTTTAACATGTTTAAATTGTTATTTTTGTCAAAGATAAGTTTGTCTCTACATAAATTATAACTTTACTAGGTATAATTTGATGTATATTTTGTAGGAATTCTAATTTAAAGTGTTATAATTTATTGTTTTTAACTTTGAACGTAGTTTTTACACTTAAATTAAATTTATTAATCAACTGATTTATAATATACATCAAAACACACAAACCGCTTTATATCAACTTGTATTTAAATAAAATTAATTTTATAAAAAACACAATCATGCTCCTTATGTTAGTTGAAACCCTCTCATACATATCTTTAATTTGATAGCTTGAATATAAAGAATTATAACTTCTTTATTTTGTAGAGCTTTCAACAAAATCTTTGTAGGATCTATAATATACATCTTTTCTATGGTCTATCGCTCCATCATATGTTGTAATAAACTGTCCGCTTTCATAGTCTGTTGAAATTGAAGTCTAACTCATCGTTATAAAATCGGTCTCCAAAGTAAGGAGTACCTCCATATGTCGTAACAAAGAATTATAACTTATTTCTTTTTTAGATCTTTCCACAAAACCTGTCTAGAATTTATATGATACACCTTCTCTAGGTTCTATCGCTCAATCATATGTCATAATAAATAGATCGCTTTTATTGTCCTTTGAAATTGAGACTTAACTCATCCTACAAAATCGATTTGTAAGGTGAGAAATACGTTCTCTTTATAAACTTTTAATAAAAGTCATATCTACCCAATATGTGACGTGGATTTTTCTCACTACATCCCATCACGCTCAACATTATTGGCTTGTTGTGTGTATATATACATATTGGATGGCCAAATCGATAGACTCTTATACCATCTTAAAAATCTTGGTTTAACGTAACAGAATATTCACCGACTCAACATTTTAGAATTTACATGTTTATATAAAAATTGATGTGTTTATATCTAACTAATAACTAAATAGGAAAATACCAGTAATTCCAAAAGTATACTCCCTCCGGTCTCAAATATAAAAAAATATTTCTTTTTTAGGTTTATTGAGTAGTTAATGTATCTGGTCTACATTGGAAAACAGATACATTAATTATTCAATAAATCTAAAAAATGAATCTTTTTTTATATTTGTTATATTTGAGATCGAAGGGAGTGGCAATGAGATGATACTACTACTTGCATCGCAAATGAATGTATCAAGAATCAGTCAATAAAACCATTTTAAAAAAAGAAATAAAGAAGAAATCAGTCAAAAAAGAATTAGTATATCTATAAAGAAAACTAGAAAACAAACTTGATTGATTGATATTGATGGCACGTCACAGATATTGAATGATAGTAGATTGACAATAGTTCAGAGTTGAAATTCCATATACGGAACTCATCACGTTGACGTCAAGATACTTCCAACAATCTCAACCGTTGATCTTTCATGGCATAATTTCTAGGTGCTAGATATTTTGATATGAGAAATGATATTTGTACAACCACTTTATTATAATATTTTGATAACTTTCTCTCTTATACTCACATTATATTCTTATTTTCTCTTTTCATTTTTCTCTCTCTATTGTTTTGAACCAATGAAAAGAGAGAAAATGAAAATTATCATCAAAGTTATCCAAAATAGTTGTACATACATCACTACTCTTTTGAAATTTTTCCACAAGTTCTAGTTGAACTGCCAATATGCCACAATTGTTAAACCGGAGTTTGAACATCGACATCTTTATTTATGTGTGAGGGTTTATAATGATTTTGCTATTTCGCCTATAAAAAAAATTGATATTTTTTTTTCTTTCCAAAGGAAGTTATTGATTTATTAGTATCAACTTGGTTTTTTAGCAAGGATATTGCTAGCCAGTGTATAGGGATACACGGTTTAAAGACCTCAAATTTAAAATTTTAATATAATGAATACAGGTATTTTTATAAAAAAAAAAATTTATGATTTAAAGCCCATTAATCAATGTTTTATGAACATTCATTAGCATTTTCTTCTTAGTAATCGTAAAATTGTTTGTAACTTTGATTTTTGTCTTTCGCTTATGTTTTTGTTTTGTTAGAAAGACAAATAAACAAGCATACACGTTATGATGAATACAATGGTGGTGCAGGGTTTGTTTGTTCTGTATACGGTAGGAGTGCATGACAATGTTGACATTTCTCATCTTCAGTTTGCAAACAGCACTCTTTTGGTGGGTGTTAAAAGTTAGGGTAAATTCGTATTTTAAAATCAGTTTTGTTGTTGTTTGAATCTGTTTCTAGTTTAAAAGTTAACTTCCATAAGAGCATGTTATATGGGGTTAACGCCGCCGGATCTTGGCTGCATGAGGTGGCCTCTGTGTTACATTGTAAACATGGCAGACTCCCGTTTTTATATTTGGGACTCCCTATTGGTGGTGATCCGAGAAAGTTCGTTTTTTGGTATCCTCTTGTTGATCGTATTAAAAGAAGGTTATCAGATTGGAAAAGTCGTAATCTGTCTATGGGTGGCCATTTGATTTTACTTAAGTCTGTCCTGTCCTCCATTCCGGTCTATTTTCTTTCCTTCTTCAAAGCCCCCTCAGGTATAATCTCTATCCTTGAATCTTTATTTAGTGCATTATTTTGGGGTGATGCGAGGACATTAGGAAAATTACTTGGATAAAATGGGAAACTGTTTGTTTGCGTAAGGAGGATGGAGGTTTGGGGGTGCGGAGGTTGAGGGAGTTTAACCTTGCTCTTTTGGGTAAGTGGTGGTGGAGGATTTTACAGGAGCAGGGTAACCTCTAGTATCGGGTTCTTCATGCCCCGTATGGAGAGGAGGGGGCGACTTTGTTCCTCTAGTAGAGTGGGTGGATCGGTGTGGTTTAAGACAATTTTAGATGTTAGGGATGGAGTGGGACAGGTTGATTTCTGGGTGGATGTTGGACAATATTAACCGTCAGGTAGGGGACGGTGTGTCCACTTTGTTTTGGGACGACCCTTGGCTGGAGGGGAAACCGTTGGGCAGTATTTTTCCGTGTATGTATGAGTTAGTGGAGAAAAAATTAGTTACGGTGGCTGAAATGTTTGCAAGAGGGTGGGGGGTCAATGGGGAGGCATGGAAATGGCGTAGGAGGCTTTTCGAGTGGGAGGAGAAGTTGTTGGGGGAGTGCATTGTTCGCCTAACAAGTTTCTCTTTACAGGTTGACCGTGTCGATAGATGGATATGGATGTTACATGATTCTAACTGTTATACTGTTAGCTCTGCTTATTATTTTTTAACAGACATAGAGCTTGATAGCAATCAGCAGCCTAATGGTAATTTCAGATTTTTGTGGCTGAAAGCGGTGCCCCTAAAAGTGTTGATTTTTGCTTGGCGCCTGTTTTTAAATCGGATTCCTACTAGAGATAAACTCTTCCAGCGGAAGGTTCTACTTGTATCGGAACATGGTTGTATTGCTAATTGCGGTATTAACGAGGACATAGAGCACTTATTTCTTACATGCTGTTTCTTTGGTGGTGTGTGGAATATTGTTGCGATTTGGCTTGGTTTTTCATCAGCTTTCCATTGTCAATTATTTGCTCATTTGCATCAGTTTAGTGGCTTGCGGGGCTTCTCAAAGAAGTCTACTAAGTCCATGCAGATTATTTGGTTGTCAGTAGCTTGAACCATCTAGAAAGAGCGAAATAATAGAATCTTCAAAGGAAAGGAGGACAACTTGCAAGCGCTTGGTGAAAGGGTGAAGCTTCAGTCATTTTGGTGGTTGAAATCGAAATACGTTAATTTTGATTTCGACTATCAAGAATGGCGGCGAAGTCCTTTAACCTGCTTAAACTCAATTTGATAGCTTGTTGTTTTTTGTTTTCTTTGTGATTTTTGCGCCTTTGTGGCATGTACAGGATTGTTGAACTCTTTTGTGCCTAGGCGTTTTGGCACACCTTATGCTTTAGCGTCTAGTGTTGTTTAATATATTCCATTTTGACTGTTAAAACAAAACAAGCATATATGTATACGCAAGTGATCCAAATTTTATTGACCGATGGTAATCAAAATTACTCGGTTACTTCACATGTTGCTAATCCAAATAGTTGACTTGAGTTTTTAACCTTCTTTTCCCCGTTTGTGACAAGAAAGGTATTCCCCTTAGACTCTTTAGCAGAAATGTCTAGTCGGAAGGCATTTTGAATATTTCGCCTCTTTTAGGACAAACAGATGTGATGCAATATTCCTCATATTCTTTTTCAATTAAATAAAAACCATAGACTACCTTTCCTAAAAATAAAAAAAGAAACCATAGACTACCTTTACGACCTTTTTCTTCAAATAACCCATAAAAGTTTAAGGGTTATACTGATAGGTGTCATGTTTTTATGACACTTATTAAGAATTAAAAAATAAAAATAATTGTTAAAAATTATGTAGTAAAAATTATATTTTGTTGTTTTAATATTTAGAATGTACAATTTTCTAATAAAATTTTCATTTTAAACTTCTAAATTTGTTAATATTTTTCAAAGTTTAATGCTAAATTAAACTTTTCTGTCACTATTATAAACAAAAATCTATATTTTAAATTCATTCAATAAATGATGTATGTTGTCTACATTATAAACCACATACATCATTTATTGAATGAATTTAAAATTTAAATTTTTGGTTATAATATTAACTAGAAGGTGTATCTTGCATCAAAATTAGAATGAATAGTCAATTATTCTTCAAAATTGCTACCTTTGTTAAAAATTCATCCCAATTTTATGAAACTTAAAAATCTCCCACAATTTTATCAAGCATGTGTCAATTACCTCATTCGTCTATTTTTGTCATTACATCTTATGATATGGTCGTTTGCCTTTTTCTTGGGTCTAAAATAGGTATGATTAAAAATAGGACAAACATCACTAGAATTAGGGTATATATCACTTATTCAATAAACCTAAAATATGAATTTTTGTTTATAGTAGTGACAGAAGAATATATATTATTTTTATTTTATTTTATTCGAAAGAATATACTTGTGATCAATCATCAATTCAAAGATAGGTTAATATATTGAAGTACTGGTGATTTATTTATTTGAGAAAAGAGGAGAATTTTTGTTAATATTATATGTTTGAGTTTCAGGTTGGAGTAACAAGAAGAAGAAGAGATAAAGGAAAAAGTAGTGTGTACAACTTCCCATGCACGTCCAAATGGCACCACAAACAGTACATTACTTGACACACAGGTAACAACAGTGTGGGTCTTACGGAAAAAAGTATAGCAACGTCTTTCAACGTTACATATAGAAGGGCAAAACCGTCATATAGAATAATGATATCGTAGTATTGTATTCACACATTATTCACACACATGAGTATAAAACAGTAGAGAAGAGAGTAGAGGTATAGTACACTTACACTAGTAATAATAATAAGAGAAGAAAATCAGAAAAGTAATTTATCTTTGATGGGGTCTTCTTACAATAGTGATGATGACGATGTTGGCGTATGTAGCAGAAGTCATACACATAATACTACATTCCTAGAGAGAGAGAGAGAAAGAGAAAGAGAAAGAGAAAGTAAGGTCAAAGTGAGGCAGTTGAGTAATTGTAGTAGTAATATGTATAGTACTAACCCCATTCATTATTATTATATTGGCCTAGCTGTAATCATTTTTGGTGGAAGCTCAGCTCTGTACCAACAAAACCATCCTCGTGATTTTTATTCTGAAAAATACTGCTCTCTTTTCTGCTTTTTGGGATTTTCAACTCATTGAGTGCTAGTAAAGTTTTTTATTTTTTTTATTTTTCATTCTCTATTTTTATGCTTTTTTTAACCAGGGGATGCAAAAATACAAGTTTACATTCAAAATAACAATATTTTTTTACTTTTATAAATTAATTTGAAATTTGAATACACCAATTTCAATATAATAACATGTATACATTTGACGTTATTTAATTTCTAAGGACAACTTTTATGTTTTTCTTCAAGTCATTTTCTTTGAAATGTATAACTCATGGACAATAGTATAGTCGTATCACAAGTTCAAAAAATATTCTTAAATGTATATGTTAATTTATTTATTTCTAATATGAATATTTCGTTGATTAATTTAGTCTTTGAGTGGTGTCTTATATTAGTCAATTAATTAAAATTGACTTCAATGTAAATGCTTTGTATTTTGAAAATGTATACTTTTAAAAATATGTTTAACAATAAATCTGAATATATAATTTTTAGTGTGGTTAGAACCACTTATTAGGCAATTTACGAGCAATTTGGTTCTTTTTTTTAGGCAGTTTGATGGTTAAAATTCACATTTAAGATGAATAAATAAGGTGTTTGGAGAATACATTATTTTTACCAACTGAGATATGATCATGAGTCTCACGAGGCCATTTAGTCATGAGAAATGATATTTGTACAATTATTTTATGATAATTTTTGTGGCAATTTTCTGTTTCATACTCATATTATTATTTTACCTTTTCTTTTTAATGTTTTGTTTTCCATGTCAATGCTTATTTATTTATTTTTGTAAATTTATGGTTGTCACAAAGTTTGTCAAACAAATGGTTGTTCAAATAAAACACCTCTTTAGTTATTATATTCATAGAATGACTAATATAAATCAAATTTTGAAAGAGTTAAAAACCTCTAAAAAAAAATATTCATAAGTTCATAAATCTATTTAAAAAAACTCCACAAAATCAGAGAAGAAATTAAGGATTTATTGAATTTAATGATTTATTGAGTTATATTATCATTGATTGACATATATACAAACTATAAAATGAATGTTTAAATTTTTCTCTGTATTTATTCACACTTGGAGTGTAATACAATATTTAATATATAGTTTTGGCGTGTGTATTTATTTTGTGATTGGCAAGACAAAGAAAAGAAAAGAAAGGTACAGCAACTACCATCAGAAGGATCAGGTATTACCAGTGACACCAATGTCCTAAAGGAATTTTCAGAGCTCTCATTCATATTCCTTCGTCTTTTCATTTTCTCTCCTTATACTTATTCCCCTCTCTCTCTCCCAGCTGGATTCTGTTTTGCATAGGGTGCAAAAAGTACCACTATACTTTTAATTTAATTTACCCTCTTTATATAAATGACTATAACACACTCACACATATATACATATATTTAAGAGAGAAACAAAAGAAGATAGTGAAGATCTCTTTCTTTGTTTTTCCAAGAGGGTTGGAATATTTGTTTGAAAGAAGAGATAGAAAATGAGCAGTAGTTGTGGAAGAGAAGGTGGAGGATCAGGAGGAGCAGTGAGGCAGTATATAAGATCAAAAGTCCCACGTTTGAGATGGACTCCTGAACTTCATCGTTGCTTTGTTCATGCTATTCAAACCCTTGGTGGTCATCATAGTAAGCTTCTTTCTTCACTCTCTATACATGTTTATTTGTTTCTTTTCCAAGTGTTTCTATCAAGTTTTCTGATTTTTTTTTTTTGGCAGAGGCTACTCCTAAACTTGTTCTTCAGTTGATGGATATCAAAGGGCTCACTATTTCACACGTCAAGAGCCATCTTCAGGTTCTTTTTTCTTTTCTCTTTTATACAAACGCAATTGATTTTGTATCTTATTTATTTTCCTTCTTTATGTTAACCAGATGTATAGAAGCATGAGAGGTGAATTAGGAAGACAAGGTACTAAACAAGTTTTTTATTTTTCTTTTCATGTCTTGTCATGAGTGAAAAAATTTGCATGATTTGTGCATTGAATGCAAGACATTTCTTCAGTCTATTATTTTTTCTTCTCTTGGTATTTATTTAAAGTTCCAAAATAATTCCCTTGTGGGTTTTCTTTATGCATAACAAGGAAATCTAAGACTACAATGCTCATTTATTAGCCCTTTTGCATTTAGTTGATACCAAAATAGTGTAGGAAGACTAAAAAAATTCATGTCCTTGTAGATTTCTTCTAATGGTATATACATTTTGATTTGATAAAAACCACAACTATTATGTTTGCTACATGCACAACATATATAGTCACTGTTAATGCATTGTACCATTATTATACTTTTTATCCAAATTTTCTAATGAATGTGTTTACTCAGGTAGGACAAGCTCCCAACATAGAAACCAATGTCTTGAAGAGCATGATGATGGATGTGTTGATGAAGTGAATGATGTTAATGTTGAGCATTCTTTGAGGAGAGAATCTGATTCTTCCTTCATTGGTCACAGTAACAACTTCTCAAAAAGGTAAACATAACTTTATTTTTTATTTTACCCTTGAAATAATAATTTCAAACTTTTCAAACATAAAATAAATAAATAAAGTTATCATTACTTTAACTTATTTTTTGAAATAAGTTCTTATGGTTTGATTTGGATTATACTGATCAGAGCTAGAATCGAGAGGAGAAGTTCTACAACTAGTCTACAATGCAGCAGTGAAAGAAGAAGAATATGTGATGATGGAGTAACAAAACCGTACTGCTTTTATGACTATGTACAGCTCAATGCCAATACCAATACCAATACCATGAGTGATCAGCATGATCAGAACAAGAAAGGAATAAAGGATGAAGACCAGTTTTGTGCATGGCAGAGGCAAATTCAACCACCCAATTCAACTTTGCTACCAGATTTTGGCATAAACCTCACTTCTTTCAAATCTCTAAACCAAGAATCTGATTTCTCTCAGGTGAGTTAGTTAGTAAGGAGATTTTTTATTTTATTGGAGGAATCTATTTGGAGAAATAAAACAAAATTTTGTTTTTTTAAAAATATATCAAAAAAGTTATTAGCAGAAACATAGAGTGCATTTCAACTTCTACATACACTATGGTAGCTTTTTTAATTTTTAGGTGGTGGAGTGTGGTATTGGTTTTGGGTTTTAATTTCTCTGTGAATGCCACTAGGATATAGCTGCTTAAGAACCTAGGCTATAGCTATAGGTATAGTAGTAGGAGTATATATTTTCCTAACACTTTCACTTTTGTTCAGTAAGATCTTACGTTTTGCCTGTTCAATATTTAAACCTTTCATTTTGGGATCCACGTTAATACCAAACCGTTGGTTTCTCAGATGCCCGTGCAATGCATTCTCTTTTCCTTTTCAATAAATATATAAATTTCAAGACTATACTTTTTAGAATGTTTTCAATAAAATATTGTTTTTTAGCTAACCATCTTTTGGTAAGTCAAGACTGTGGGGTACCTTGGTTCTACTGTTGTGAAAAGATATGTTTACATTACATTATGCAGCTACTATAATTTAATTTTGTGTATTATTATTATTATTGTTGTTGTTGTTTGTTCCATTATTCTCCACGGAGTTGGTTTTTTGAAAACCACGTTTGAAACGCAGAATGTACACGCTAAAATTAATTTAAGTGTAAATTTGTCAACATAAATATTGATATTCTAATGCAAACATTTAATCGGGGCCTAAGAAGTGGTTAGATTTTTTTGGTCCCTTGTACGACCTATATAGAGTATATTGGTTAGGAATTAGAGTGCTTTTCTTTTCTATCATTGTCCAAAATTTATCATGGTTTGTTTGCATTGTGACCAAAAGGCTCATATTGTGACTTCTAACTTAATCACTTACTAGTACTACCTCCTTTATTTGACATTCACCGGTCCTGGTCCTGCCTAATTATTGGAATATGACTTTTTCATTTTGAAATTTACATTTGTCCTTTTGTGCAATTTATATGGTCAATAATACTTCCTTTGAATGTGGTGTTATTACTCTATTGCTGAAAGAATTTAATTACAATGCATTTTCTGTTTCCATTCAATTTTTAGTAGTAGCATGTACATGGTACAAGTTATACGAACAATACAAATTTGACCGTTTGAATCACCACTATAGGAACTTATAATGTATAAAAGTTATAGAAAGAGGTTAATCTGGTTTCACACATTTGAATATTTTTACTGACAACAACAATTATTATGGATAATACTCATAAAAATGTGGATTTTTCATGTGAACATGTTTTTACATGTGTGGCCATTTGTTAAGTGTGTTTGTCCCTTGTACAGGCTAGTAATGTAAATGACAGAAAGAGCCCTTCATGGTCAATTAATGGACTTGTGAAAACTGACAGAGCACATGTAGAAGTTGAAGAAGTAGGAGGACATGAGTTGTCATTGTCGTTAACATTGCAAAATCCTTCACCTCAGACAAGTAATGCTTCTTATTCGGCCAGTGAAATCAGTGAGGCAATTTCATGCTGTCCTCCTTCTAACCCTGGTCCTGATGGGTTTAGCAGCTACAAGGACTGCTCTAGAATATCATCTACTGTGAATGAAAGGATTAATTTAGACCTATCTTTAGCCATTTGTGGCAATTGATTTGATGTTATTTCACTGTGTAACATCTTTTACTTTAGGCATAATTTCACTGTACCTCTTTCTTTATTCTCTTTGTTTTACAATTTTGCTACTTTTCTTGTTCCTACTCACCGGGGTGCATGCATGCCTTTTCATTCAGACTTCTAATTTTACTTTTAATATTTTTTCATGGTTTTATTTAGATTTTCTAAAATGAATAGTATCCAAATGGGTGCTGAGAGGCTAACATGAGAAAAAGACACTACTAAGTATTATCTACTAATTCGGAATAGTAACAAAGCAATGTTATTATCGGAAAAAATATACAGTGGAATGCTAGCAACACACATTTTAACACACACTTTTTAATACATTCTTTTTGATTGGTTAAAATTCATATGGTTCCGCATAATCATGTGGGTCCCATATGAATTTGGTGGGTTTCATGTGAATTTTAATCAATTAAAGAGAGTGTTAAAAATGTTTGTATACTCTAAGCATATGCAATTTTGACTTGTTATATTAAATATTTTGAAAGTAGACTATTCGAGTATGTATATTTCTCTGTAACCATCTCTTTTAATCTTAGGATTACGTTAACTTCAAATTAAGGAACTAAAAAAGAAAATAATAATTAAATTTTATATTGAATTATTGAACTTTTACAACATTGAATACACAAGTTTAAAGAAAATACTTCTATATTTAGTTTATATACATAAACACACACCCTAGTTAGTATTATCTCCAGCTCAAGTTCTGTGCGCATTTTCCAAGCTCTATATCCCCTTTTTGGGTTCCTTTTTAACGCACAAAATATTTTATGACATTTGCATCATGGTCAAGATAAATATCTCAAGCTAGCTTGGATGGAAAATTGATGAATAGGAAGATTCATAAGCTTTGCAATAACCAGATGGTAGCAATACCGTCTTTTAAAGATGACTAACTTACGCAAATTCCTTTTCATTCTATTTTTGTTTTTGCTTTTTAATCAATGGGAGACTTCTTATTCTCCAACACTTCCCCTAGAGTTGATTTGGCTTAGTTGTTGGTTTATAGTTTTTGTTTGGGCTTGTAGACAATGAGAAGGTGATTAAAAAGTTTGAAGAAGACATTTTGAAGACTTTTGAAATGATAGACTTGGGGCATTGTTCACAGTTTTCCCCGCTTCTAGATGGTCTGTTTTTTTCCTTCTTCTATTAAGCGCGGGATATTAAATCTTAGCATATGCTAAGGGATAATCTAAAATTCAATTTCCTAAAAGAATTTAAAGAGAATCTGCTAAGATTTAAGATGCATACTTATCAAACTTTAACGCTCCTTCAAGATTCACCGGAATCCTTAACATTTGATTATAACCGAGGGTATGGGCACTGTAATACCCTTTCCAAAGGATACCCATTGGAAGGAAAAAAATGACAAATACTATTCTCATTCTTTAAAAATATATGTTGTACTTTTAAGCAACCTGACATACCACAAACAACAACTAAATAACTGAAGGAAAAGGCCGATAACAGATTTAGCACGAATAACGCGTATGTCATGTAAGTGCAGCTCAGTTGATAGCTCCATGGACATACATATTCTTCTTGAGGGTAATAAATCACAATTAATAACAGGTTAGCTGCATCATTAATAGCTGGAGTAAATCACAATTAATAACTGGTTAGCTGCATCATTAATAACTGGAGTAAAGTAAAATTGGCTACAGCTTCTACTTGTTAGAAAGTGAGAATAATACTACATGTCATGTGAGTTTTATTAGGTTTACAAGGGATACATTACACTGTTGGTTCTTTAAATTACCATTTGCAGGGTAATACGAAATCCACTAGATATTTCAAGGATATACAACCTGACATTGACAATGCAACAGCGTCCACTACCACCTAAAGCATGCTGAAGTAAAACAGTGCAAGTGGTTGGTACTTAGTGTGTGTGAGTATTGTATACCTCTGAGATACCTACTAATAAAAAAAATGTTGAAGTGAAACAGTGTAATAGAACCAGTCCTTCTCATTGAGTCACACACCCTTCCTTAGTATTAGAATTAAGGGCCTTAACACAGAGTCGAGGTTTAGTACTAAAAAGGTTGCTGGGAAGAACAGAAACAGCAACCACTATGGACCCATTAGGTACTCCAGAAAGGGGCAGAACCTCAACAAAAACAGATAGCTGCAAAACAATTATTTAATCAAAGCATGCCTAAATGTGTGTGAATACCAAAAGTTATAATTTGTTTAAGGCAATACAACAATTTTTTTACCTCTGGAGATCTTAGATCCACTACTGAATCTTTCACAACACTATTGACAGCGGTACCCACTATTTCAAAGCATTTATTGCGGTCCAGCAAACTAATAGAACCATTTAAATTTTCTTTCGCAGACTTTGTCTCTTCTATTCCTCTTCGGTTAAACCCGACAGCAAACTACAGAGTCAATGCACACACACATCAGACATACAATATTTTCCAACACACTGTAATATTCAACACTGATATCAGAAACATATTATGTATAAATCAATTATCATCTGAAACTTATTTGGAACTACATTCGTTTAAGAAATACAATATTTTCCAACATACTGTAATATCCAACTCTGATATCAGAAACATATCATGTATAAATCAATTATCATCTGAAACTTATTTGGAACTACATTAGTCTAAGAAATATATATATATATGTCACAATCTCTAAATCATTTAATTTCAAAAAGGAATATTTTCAAGCAAAAAGTTGACAAAGTTCCAAATAATGCACAAAACAAAATCTCAGTTCTGACTTCATACATTTTGAACATTGAAACTACTAAGATGTTGTGAAACCCTAAGTACTAATCTGGCAATCTGATACCAGATTCATTAATATTGAAATTTGAATAAAAATGTAAGCTCTTCTTTGGCAATGGGGATAGTGTACTCCTCTATCTTGAGTGATGAGAAATGCCAAAGAGTCCAGGATACTTTCTTTAGCTTATGAAAAAAAGGACTCATTTGCGACTAAAAAAAGGTACCGAGTTGAACCTTTAAAGGTCGTCCCAGTTTATCCCGGTTAGCATCCACAAATTTTTTAACAAGCATTGATACTACTTCTTGCAGTTCTTTTTCGTTCAAACTACAGGTAGCTTGGATAGGCAAAATGCGGTGGCACCAACTGCAGCAGAAAGTTATACATTATTAGTACCAACAAAAACAAGGGGGCATTTGTACTATATGTCCGTCAACCTACATATATGATATATCAACCCAACAAAAACAATATCCATTATTTTATCCGTCAAAATCAATCATTCTAAAAGCGTATGCGAGGTACTCAAGAATGATCGTGATGGGACTTTATGGTAGAAAAAACAGAAAGAAATAAGGACTTTAGAAGAACACATGTGAAAAACAAAGTGAAAACGTATTTGTTGACGGCAGATAACGGAAGGCCAAAAATCAACCATACAAACATGCCATTACATTCTATGCCGTCACCAGTTTATGGCATCTCCATGGCAGACATCGCTTCACAAATTGGCTATTGTCAAGAAATTCATCGTGCCATGACCGCCATTTAACAACAAGAGTGAAAATATCGCAGTGTTCTTTAAGTTGAGGTTATTACTCTAATCGAACCAGAATTAGTATTTACTAAATATTTATATAAAAATCACACCCTCTCCAAATTTGTGTTCTAACTCTGCCACTGTCAGCGGGAAAAAAGAAAAAAAAAGAAAAAAGAACCAAAGTACAGAAATTGGACAGTGACACTGCCGGTACTTGAAAGGAACAAGCAATACTAGAATATTATAACTCAGCCTAAGAGCTTGTCTAAGGGCCACTGGCTTTGAGGCACTGACACATACACGGCGTGACACAGACAACGGTAATAGTTTAAAACACGAAAATAATTGGATATAATCACATTGTCAGTGTCGAGCTGGACACCGAGATGTGTCGAACACGCGTTCAACCCGAAAGGTTGGTGCTACACAGGCTAAAGGTGAAAGGTATTCCACCGGTGCTATGATGAAACATACACAAAACAAGGGACTACTCAACACATATACAAAATACAAGCGACTCCCTTCCCTTATTATAAGCACCTTCTTTCATTTTCACTTGTATTAAGAAAACTAAGTAGAGTATTTAATGCATCCATTTTATTTATAGATGTTCCTAAATTACCCTTTAATTAAGTAATTTGGAAAAGGCTTATTATTTTACTAAAATGAGGCTTATGTTTAGATACAGAGGCAACACTTGCTTTTCATAAATCAATAGTGTCAACAGGTACAAATGAATGAAAGGACACACAATCAAAGAATGCAGGAAAAACAAACATTCTAGGCGAAGTTTCAAGAATACCAGAAGCTAAAACTCACAACAAGAAATACTTAAAGCAAGAAAGTTGTATAGGAAGATTGAATTGAAGCTTGATAGATCAACTTTCCCTTTTCTTTTTCTCAATTGTCCTTTATTTCTTAATTTATAAAGAAAAAGTAGAAAACTTAACAGAAGGAAATCGTTATTGGGAGAGTTTCCTTAACAAAAAGTGAAGCAAAGCCAAAATGTTGGAGCAAGAGGGAATGGAGTAACGGCAAGAAGCAAATCAGTTGACATAACTGTTAACACTTGCTATTAATCAATTCCCTCTTGTACCAACCTATTGGGTTGGCTTAGCTATTCTTGTTAACAATTGCCTATTTAGCACCAACACTTCAGATTGAAGGCGTCTCTGGTGTCTGACACATGTCACCGAGACATGTGGCGATACTCAATCACTTGTATATTTTAAAATGATTGCCAGTGTCTATGTGTCTGTGTTAGTAATAGTATAGTGTCCGGTGTTCGTGCCTAAGGTCTATGTTAGTGCTGCATAGATTGATAATCGACATTTCTTAATTACTAGGGTAGCATGATTGGCATACTAAACAAGAAACAAAACAATAGTAAACTAAATAAAGAAGGAGCAGAGAAGATTTACAACTTACAGAGGCAAAGTTATTTTTCCAGATTCCAAAGCCTGAATGATATTAGAGACAATAGGAACAGTGTCATGGAAGGTGTCTTTGGGAAAGATAAAAAGTATCAAACCATTCCTTATGAGTTTAACCAAAGAAAGATCAGTTGTCACTTCTCCTCCCCCATCTTTGTTGTCTAACCTCCTTCTTTTGGAAATAGTATCATCATCGGTATCGTTGTTGGAAGTGTCATCGTTAAGGAACTTATGAAGGAGGTTAATAGCTTCTTTTGTAGCACTTTTTTCCCTCTCTGAAAAGTTAATTAGCTAGGTCAATTAATAATGATAATAATCGATTGAATTTGAAGAATGAAGGAAGAGAAGCGAAGATATTATTGACTTACTGATTGTACAAGTGATGAGAAAGGCGGAATGAGGGTGAGTGAGAAGAGAAGACGGAGCATTGTAGTCAAATCGAGGAAGTCTGATTACGCTCGAATGCTGCTCCCATGGCTTCATTTCTTCTTCTTCGCCTGCACCGTCCATTTTCCAAAAAACCTCTTTTCTGGTATCAACTTCGATCCTCTTCTTCACTTCATATACTACAGTATACCACATGTATTTTTATTTTTTTTTAGATTTCAATGTATTTTCTCTATATAAAACACATTTTAGCCATAATTTGATTACAAATTTTTATTTTTATTTTTTATAAAAAGATTACAAATGTGTTTTTTTAATGTATATCGTCAACCTTGTTGGATTGAGATCCTTGAATGATGACGTTGAATGATCATTGAGCACCAGCCTTCTTCTTCGAGTAAATGTGGTGGTGTACCTGCATACGCTGCGATATTCTAGTCGGTAAGAATCGTTGAAAGATAAGTATACGCTGGTAAAGCGAACGTGCATGATCTAGTATTTATAGCGTAGATTTAAGCATTTTTGCCTTTGTACCTTTACCTAAACAATTGTTCTTGAAGGACATTCGCAATCTTGTGAGGGACAATTGTGAATACCCGGTCCAATAGAAGACTGATGCCACATACAAGGTTAACTATTTGTGTCTGGTTCGTGCACAACCTATGCCACGACCCCACATACTCTTTGCGAGAGAAGCCCTTTACAACATATGTGAGGTTAGACATCGACCCATATTGAAACATATATAAAAAATTATGCGAGTTGAGTTCATATCCTTACAAAATATAAATCTACTCTTTTCCAAATAATTTATTGATAATGATAAAAATACTACCTTTTACCTAAAATTCGTACAGATTTTTAATCATATTTTTTTTTAGGAAAACAAACCTAATTCATTTCATCAACACATATTTTAAATTGTTTGGTCCTTTATGAATTTGAATTGTATAAACAAATATCACTCATCTTGCATTCACCCTTGTACAATTTTTCGGAAGTGTGTTAACTTCATCCCACATGGATGGATGTTAAGAAACAAATACAAAACAACCCTGTTTCAATTATTCGTTGACAATATTGGAGGGAATCGCGTAACTGAAGTAGAAACTGTCTATTAAAGAGGAAGAAGAAGGTTTGAAACAATTGAAGAGAGTTGACATCTAAATAGTGTGCACAAAATTCATATTTGTTCCAACAGTGCGCACAACAGCCAATAATCCGCAAATGCATGATTACACGTTAATCCGTCGCTAACTCAGCATTTTGGTAATCGGATCCATAACCAATGTTTGTTCTCTGCTAAATAGAACATGTTGGATGAAGGACAAAAAACATTTTTGTCTCATAAAACAAACATAAGACTTATGGGGCAGTTTTAAAAACCATCAAGCTTCTAATTGTGTTGACTTCTTTTAATCCTCACAAAAACAAATACTCTGCAAATTCCGAATCTTTCACAATTTCCAGAGCCCTTAAAAATTACAATCAATTCTAACAATTCAATTATTATTATTCATACATTGTAAAGTTCAAGCACAATCTGTTCAAATCAATGCATTCACTCTGATGAAGCTTCTTTCTCCTTCTTCCCTGAGAGATACCTACAAAAGAAATTGCAAAAATACGAACTTTTATCAGTAATCCGACATATATAGCTCCGTTCAATCAAAATAAAATACTAACAGTCCCCGCGAGCAATAGCTCAGTTAGCAGGGACAATGCATTGATATATGCAGGGGTCGGGGTTCGAACCCCATACACCATATTTATTCACCTTAAAAGGTGAATTCTAGCCACTAGGCTACTTGACAAAAAAAATAAAAATACTAACATTACATTTAAGGACCAGTTCAAGTTGAGATACAGTGGAGAGGAGAAAATAGAGGTGGAGTTTCATAGAAACTACAATGGTAGTGGAAGATCATAATGAATTATGTGCACGCCACCGTGACAACACTGTATGTACAATTTGAATACACAAAGTATTGCTAATTATTGTAACTTGAAGAAAACTTTACCCACACCAACACTAGATCCAGAACAGAGAGTACTAGTGGTGGTCAAGTTAAAAGCATATTGCAATTGATATTAAAAACATGTTACAAGTTAAAATAGCATTTATAAAACATGAAACATTGTTGTCTCATAAAGTAGCGGCAAATACAACAGGTTCAAAACATGTTTTGGTTTGCTTGCATGTTAGCCGCTTACCCTTCTGCCCTTGCCCATCTGGTATGTTGATAGAGCTGAACAGTCTCATTTGAAGCATGACATGCAAGAAGTAGATAGTTGCGTGGCTGTACCATCCATGCAAATCTCATGAACAATGCTGAATATATACACATTGCTGCAGCAATAAAAATGAGATAAAATAATTAATCCACAGACCATACGCCAAGAAGGATTTTAACTTTTCGTGAAAGCAGATGTGCCAAACCTCCTGTCATGTTGCCGGAGATCATTTCTGGAGGTTTATTGATGTCAGCCAACCCCTTTCCATAAAAAAAGGTTAAAATAAAACTGGCATATTAGTTTAAAACCAAAGGTTAAGACCATTTTTGAACACTAGTGAATTAAATAAATGCAGGACTTTGTTAATAAATAATAAACAGATGATCATAGGAATGAAACTCACAGCTGCGACAAATCCCCAGTTAGCAACAGGTCCCCAAAAGTGAGTTGTTTTAGGACCAACTGGACTGTTCCAAAATGCTTTGAAGGCAGCCATAAGATACGACTTCTACTGCAATTGTCATTATGAAATTGTAAGATGACTTCAACAGAGTAAAAATAGCATACCACATGACTGTAAATGCAAATATTATCATTATATTTAAAAACCAAAATATTAAGACTGCACCGCTACAAAGCAAAGTTGTTCTCAGAAAAAGAAAATCTGATATTCCAGTCATCACAGATGAAAGAAAAACATTTCCCAGCAACCGCACACCTATGGACTTAAAAGTCTTAATAGTCCAAAAAACAAGTCTTCTCAATCTCTTGTTGGTCATTGTTAGAATTCCGCAGATCTCAATTTTGACTAAATCTAATTGCTTTGATTAATTATGATTTTTTCGTACAAGAGAGAGGAAAAGATGTTTTATATAGGTCTAACTAGGTTGACTAAGCTGGTTAAAAACTCAGGCAGGTCTAACTAGGTTAGTTGCAAAGATAGACTAACTGAGGTTAGTTACTAAAATAACTAGGAACGTTTCAACTAACTGAAGGCTAGTTGAAATCTATCCTTTAATACTCCCCCGCAGGTTTAACTAGGTGAGATGAGGAATCACATTCCCCCGCATGTTTAACTAGATGGGATGAGGAATCACGATTCACGCAGAGTGAGCTTGGATCTAAACTCTTCAAACTTGGTGGGAGAGAAAGCTTTAATCATTACATTTGCACGCTGTTGGTGGCTAGGAATGTGAACCACCTGGAGTTATTTCTGAAGAACCTTTTCACGGACAAATGTGTTTGTATGCACCAACAAGATTGGATTATGAGCTAAATGTATAGTGGTCATGTTGCACAGTGGATAGTGGGAGAATTTATTCAGTAAGTAAAGACTAAAGCTAGAGCAGCTGAAAGATAGCCAAGGCAAGACTGCAATACTTGACCTGGAAGTGACAAGTTGTTTCTTGGCTCACAACAATGGAATTCAAAGGAAAGATGGTTATCTCTACCAAACTGACTAACACTTGGTAAACAAAGGACCCCGTAGAGGAAACTGGCGAACCTTGTTAACATAAAATTATTTTCAACCTTGATGAAAAGTGCTACCCAGACCTTATGACCTCTACCATCTAACAGAATTCCCATAGGTGCAAAAGTGTTTTTCGAGTTAAGGAAAACCCGGATGGTAGAGGTGGACCGGGACGTGAAAATGGCGGCTGGGAAGCATGGATCCCCGGACCGGATGACGGAAAAGGCGGTTGTTGGCCAAAAGGGGGAGGTCTAGCAACAGGATTAGAGGTCATTGGAGGACGATTAAGGTTCAAATTGTTGAAATTATCAGCTAATCCATCAGAATTAGGTCTGTAATTAGGTACATAGTTAGGTGGAGGTGGTTGACTACCGGGTCTAGGTGCCCCTGGAGGCACAGGAGCAGCCATGATTAATCAAAAACTTGATCAAATTAACCTCTAATTAACCTGGTTCTGCTTCAATTCAAGAGAATACGAAATCAAAGTAATGCTTAATGAAAAACACGATCCAAATCTACAAAAAGAAAAACGAAATCAAGGATCAATGAGTAAATTGAAAAAGGATCGATGAAAATAATAATAACATGATGAGGATCGAAGAGAGAATTGCAGAAAAGAGAAAGGGAATTGGAAAAACCTGAAATGAGATAGATAGATCGATCGATCGATGGCAGTGAAATTGGTTGATTGAGAGAAGAAAAAGAAAAAGATGTTAGATCGGAAATTGATGTGAGATTGAGAATGAGGGGTTTTAGAATAGAGTAGTGGTAAATATTCATTCATTCATTTCTTTACGTTATTTCTTTATTTATTTATGCTATGATGACATCAATTTACGATTTTCGACCAATGTCTGCATCCTAAATATTTTATCTTATGTTTTCGGTTCTTTATTTTTTAAATATTTTAAGATTCTCCCTTTCAAAAAAAATTTAAGATTCTCTTTCAAAAACTAAATATGTTTTTTCCTCAAAAAAAAAACTAAATATGTTTTAGCATTCATATGGTTTGGCTTCTAAGTACAATTGTATTTTTTGTCAAAAGAAATTAGTTTTACATCTACTAATTATTAAATCTAATTTTTTTTATATGTAAAAGTGATAAATGTAATTGACAAATCAATAATTTGGACAAATTTTGTTTTTGAAAATATTTTTTATAATGTACTGTGTCAAATCAAAATTCTTATGAAAGAGCTAACTTGGTATTAAAATATAAGTATTACTTAATTTTTTAATATTCTATAACTGCATATATACTTTTTAAAATCAAATCATTATACGAGTTCTATATAATTAAATGCATATTCATTTTATTTCTTGATAACCAAATAATTTAATATAAAGTATCAATGAATATGTCCATTGTTTTTTTTACGTAAATTATGTCAATTTTTTTTTTTGTGGTGGCTGAAATTTGAATTCCAGGTCTTGCATATATTATGTATTTTCCTTATCAATTGTTTAAACATGTATATATTGTATTCAATTAATAATGATATAAAAATGTTAAATTATAAAATAATAATAAGTTTGCAATTGAGCCTGATTTTAGAAAGGAAAAAAAAATGCATACAATAGTATATTTTTTTAGAGGCCATACGTCGTATATGATGAAGTATTTTGCAATGTGTGATGAAACTACATGCCAATGTACTAAAAATTTCATATTTCTTTTACCGAATTATTGATAGGATTACCGGATTTTCTTATATAATATTTTCAGATTTTATACATTTTATGAAGTATTTTATTTTGTCTACTATAGATTATGACGTGTTATTTTTTCACCGTTGCCAATTATATATTGCATTTTATGATTCGTATGTCAATCCCTTTACAATAAAGCACGGGTCAAAAATCTAGTTGTATAAAAACTTGATATGCTATGAGTTGTAAAATTGAAAGAGAAAATGTTACACCAAAATTTATTATCCTTATAATAAAAGCATAGATATCTAAACAAATTATTCAAACAGGGTGTGATTTTTTTAGTAATTAAATAGAGTGAGATTAAATTGTAAATAAAATAGTATATACAATGTGTAAATACATATAAATAATTGAGTTAAGATCCTCTCAATTTTGTACCCTCTCTATTTCTTCCATTTAGAGAGATATAGACTCAAAAAGTTTTGAAAAAAGTGAAAAATAATTAACGATGGCGGGATCCACTTAATGGTATGATCCGCTATCTATCTTGTGTATTTATCTCTCTCTAAATTGTATCCTCCATTTATTTTATCAAATGGAGAGCATCCTAACCCCAAATAATTCAACATTTTCTTTCCCCTAAAAATTCAATTTTGTACAGTAAAAATTCATTAAAGTCTTTTGTAAGGCACTTTCGCCCTTTGTAATTTGAATGAATTTTGATTTACCCTTACTAAATCATCTATTTTATACGGTAAAAATTCATTAAAGTCAAAAATAAAACATTCAAACTATAAGGTTGTAATTCAACGTTTTTTTTTTTTTACAAATTATAGTAGATAAACCAAAACTCGCCTAAATGATGCAGTGGTAAACACCGTTAACCTTGTAAAAAAATTTCTTCTATTTCTTTTATTTATGTTTAATTCATCGATAAAAAAGATGTAGAGAAGGTATGATGAATTATGTTCCTCTCCCTAAAAAAAAAAGTTCCTCTTAAAAAACCTCTAAGAAAAGAAGTTCCTCTAAAAATGTATGCATTAAATTTTTTTGTTTATTATTCTTTATTTGTCTCTTAAACTAAGATGGGTTTTTGCAATTTTTTTCAAAAATTAAAATGAGTCTCACTCTATAATTTTATCAAGTTTGGCGCATGTATCTATATAGTAAAATTGGTCTTATTATAAGAAAAATATTTACTTTTTAAAATATAATGTGTCAAATATGTACTGTAAATCAAATATATATTCCATCCAATTACTGTTATTAACTAAAATTAAATTTCAGGGTTCATCAAATAAATTGTGTATTTGATGAATAATACAGACTGAATACACCATTTAATAATGGGTCTTGTTAACCAGTAAGTTGAGGAAAGAAAAAAATAAAATATTTACATTGAAAACACAATTCATTACACTTTTTTAACTTTGACTACATAAGTTCCAAGGTCCTTATACTATTTGGTTTCCATTTTCATTTAATAAATTAATGCCTAACAAAAAAAAATTAATTTAAAAAATTGTTTTTTCTTTATAACACTGAGGAATTAAAACACTAATTTTGCCCTAATTTTGCTTATATAATGTTTGGAGGAGTATTTTGACTGCTCTGTCCTTCGGTCGTGCTCTTTGTCTCCACCGCCTCTTCTAATTAGGGTTTGGGTTTCTCATTCGTTCGTTCCTATTCTCATATCCCAACTTCTGGAAATTTCAAATAGATCAAAAAATAAAACGATAATAAATTGTTTTTGAGAGCAAGAGGTAACTCGATTTTTTTAATCAAGATTTTTCTTTTTACCCCAACTTTTTTGACTGTACTGATCTGTTGATATATTAGGGTTTGGTTGTTGATATATATAGTAATGTGATTTTAATTTTGCAATTTCTTTTTTAGTATTTTCTGATTGGTATTTTTGTTTTTGATTCCATGATCATGATTATAGGTGTTTCAGAGAAGAGAATGTACAATATGGACGTCAACAGAAGTGCTTGGTATGCATATTTTTGCTTTTTTATTATGCTTTTAATTGATTTTGTGGTATTTTATTTCTTAAACTTTGGTTGTTATGATTTACTCTTTTAAGATTTTACCACTTTTTTGTTTAAACTGCCAATGTTAGGAATCAGTTGTTATGTTAGTATTTTTACCCTTCATCCGATAAAAGGTTCGTCAACAGCCATTGATATAACTTAAAATAATCATGTAATAATCTGTCTATAGTATTGCTTGTACATTATTTTTCATATTCAGTTTTTCCCCATTTTTTTGGAGTATTGAGAAGTGGTATACTGGTTATTGAGCTGAAAAATACCCTTGTATTTAAAAGCTTGGCATAATTGAATTGTCAATGTAGCTTATTGGACAGAAGAAAAGTCTATGTTCAGCAAATGTTTGATTTCTAGAAGCATTATTTCTTGAAAAATACGACTGTATTTTAAAAACACGGCATAAGTGAGTATATATTGCCTGTTCTGTTTTTATTTAAAAATATTATTTATGTAGCATGTTTCATCTGAAAGCTGAAGTGTTTTTCTGGCATAAATATTTTTCTTATCTTCTTGGAGATGGTACTTTTGCAAATTTCACCAGAAAGTCAAACGGTTTTAGATTGATTGATTTATCACGCGTGGATTACTTCTATTGATTAATTTATTATTTATCATGTTAACTTTATAACGATGTGTACATGGTCCTATATATTAGTTACCTATTCTCAATTTTTTTAAATATTCAGGGTGTTCCAAACATTCTTGATGTCATGGTCCGCACTCTCACTGGTACAGTTTATTTGAAACTTCCAAACGACCAGAATTTTGTTTGGTTTCTGCATTCTGAGCTTTTACATTTGAACGTGTTCAAAGATATTGTTCCAGTAGATCAACATGGAAGCAAACAACGGAAAGGCGTCTAACAGGAACGTGCTTAATCTGAAGCGGAAGCGTGCTTCTCGACATGCTACATGTTCAAATGGAGCTCTGCGACCAGTGTTACCTCAATGTACATCACTAATAACACCAAGAAACAAGGTTGTCAAACATATGAGATTGAAAGGGTACAAAAGCAAGCCAACGAAATCAGAGAATCATATTGGACGATCGTTGGTTAGGTATTATATGAATTATAAGAAGAGCGGGAGCCCAGAACGTTTGATGGTCTATCAAAATGGTGGATGGAAGGACTTCCCACAGGATGTTGTTGATTTGGTTAGGAAAGATTTTGATGTAAAGAAAGCAGCTGTGGAGGTAGAGTTAAATGGCCATCATCTTGTGCTGGACTTTTTGCACATGTATCAGATGAATTTGAAATCTGGTTTGCAGCAACCTATTGCTTGGATTGATGAGACAGGGTGCTGCTTTTTCCCTGAAATTTATGCTGCTTCTGATGAAGGGCCTTATGATCTCTGCAATCAGGACAGCAGAAAAGGTCATGAATCTTTGTTCCAAGGTCCTAATGAAATTAAATTACATTTAGGAATTGAAATAAATGGAGTAGGTGCATCCAAGTTGGGGGAGTGCATTGGGGAGTCCAATGTCACCTTTAAGCATGTTCAAATTGATGCTAAACAAGCCTGCAATCATAATGATTTAGAAATTGAAGATAGCAGTAATAACATGGGAAATGGAAGTGTTGGCGAAGCCGTTGAGCAAAATAAAAGTATAGGTTTTAATGCATATAATGAAATTGTATATGGAAAGTTGGACTTGGATACTGTACAAAAGATGTTTCTTAAGGGAACTGGTAGTTTTGGTAGTGCTGACATAGTTGAGATTTACCCCTTCTCAAGTACATTGGTGCAGTCACGATTGGAGTTGTTTGAGAAGCAAGCTGAAATTACAAAAAATTGTCGGGGGGATGCTAATGTTCGATATGCTTGGCTTGCTTCTTCCAAAGGAGAATTACCTACTATGATGAAGTGTGGGCTTGGTCATTGTGTACCATCTGCATCTAAATGCATGCATGGCATTGGTGTTCATCTTGCAGCTGCTACCTGTCCTTTTGCCAGGTTGAATTTCTAATCATCAAATTTGAACAATAATTTTTTTTTTATATGTTAATAATATTGTTGAAATTTTCCTAGGCTTGAATTTGTCGTGTTAAAGCAAGATGAATAGAAATTTAGAAGCTTCCTTCCTTTGATTTCTAGACCAATTATTTTATTTAAGAATGGAGTTCTACTGATATACATCTCTGCATGGTATTGTTTTTTAAATCACTATTATTACTGTCAATTGTCAATATATTTTTTCCTTGAAATGTTCTATAATATTAAAAATTTGATATTTGTGTTGCATGGCCAGAACCTTTTTCCCCTTATTTATTTGGAGAATGTTAACCAGTGCCCCCGGGGCATTGGTTAAGCACCAAATGAAGTAAATTCTTATTAAAAAGTAATGTAATCGGTGTCTTCTTTACATTCTACTTTAGTACTTCATTATTTTATCATTTATGTACTTTTATTCTAGATTATTCTATTGTAATGGGTAGAAAAGGATTCAAGTTTGCCTTATTTACAGTGCTAATTATTGCGATGTTGACGAAAATGGGGTTCGACACATCGTCTTTTGCCGTGTAATAATGGGGAATATGGAGCTTCTCCATCCTGGCACTAGACAGTACCGTCCCAGTAGTAGTGACTATGATAGTGGGGTGGATGACATCCACAATCCAAGAAACTTTATAGTATGGAATATGAATATGAACACCCACATCTATCCAGAATTTGTTGTTAGTTTCAAGGTCTCTTCTAATGCTGAAGGTGAAACATTATTCTTTTAGTTCTTTCATGTTTTCTATTTCTTTACATTTTCTTAACAAAAAAAAGGATCCTATCCATTTTTTTCTTATTATAATATTGGTATATGGTACTTAATGGGTTGATCAGAGGCTAACTAGTTGATATATGATTCGGTTCACTCCATTTGGATGGATGGTTTCATCTTCTGGTTGGGCACTTGAGCTATCACTGCATGTCTGCTCAATGACACAGCCTTCTGTTTCTGATGCTAAGCTGTGTGAGTGCCGTTCCTTTTGGAAACTTGTTTCTTTCTTGATCACTAAAATATCATGCGTTTTTTTACAGGCCTTCTTTTGGGATGTGAGCGGAAGAATAATATTTTTGGGGTTAATTCAGCTAGCTATGGTCCTAAAATCTTGCCACGTTCAGAGTCTTCGAGAGTAGGCACTGTAAGTTCTTCGGTATTTTGAGCATTACTTCCAATACCAAATTTCCTGTGTGAAAGGCAGTGTATTTCTATATCTATAACTATATTTTTACTTTTTCAATTTTTCTATAACTATATTTTTACTTTATTCATTTTTTTTTTACTTGGTTTTAATTATCTCGTGATATTAAGATAGCCTCTTTTATAAAAGAAGAAAATCAGTTATAGCTTGCATTTGATGCTTTTGTTTGTGTAAGAAATTATGTCTGGTTCTGAAAAATGGACTGCCTATCTTTAGATGAATTAAAGCCAGAATGTAGAGGAATTGAGAATTCAATGAAGGTTTTCCTTGTCTGCTAGTTATAGAATATTGATTAAGGGTGAAAGCATGTTGCTTACAGTGCTAAGAGAATTTGTTTAAAAAAATAGCTTTTGAGCTCAGATCAGGTGAAAGCATGTTGCTTACAGTGCTAAGAAAAGTTGCTGCAAAAAATAGTTTTCAGGCATAAATTAGGATTTTGGAAAGAAAAAAATTATTTAGATGAGACAAAAGGTTAATTTAATTTTGGAATAATTTCATTGGTAAAAGAAATGGTGGTGGTAATGATGTGATAGATATGCATCACATGGTATGTTCTGGCGAAAGTCCTGTCTGAAATCATATTACGTAGTGCATCAAAATTTACAATGGATTTGGATTTTTTTTAAATTTTGAGAAGTATTTCTTATAGATTTTTAATTCATCAAGGTTTTGAATTTTCAATTTATTCTATCCAAATATTCTAGGATGCAGTCAGATCAAAGAGCAGTCAACAGTCCAAATGTTTGTGTGTGTGTGTTTATTAGCATGTTAATGCTAAATGCACAACTCCTTTAGGTTCTTTTAGATCTTGAATTTGCTTTTGGTTTGAAATATTCTATTGTTAAGTTTTTTGTTGACAAAGATTTGCTTTTGGAGTTTTGGTTTGAAATATTCTATTAAGATTTTTCGTCGACGAAGAAAAATGTCCAATTCAGTTTTTGAATTGTGGGATACCTCAGGGAATACCAACTGGTTCGCCTGAAGCTTCAACATCCCCCCGGTTGCCTTTTTCTACGCTTTTTGCTGCTATCATAAACAAGGTTCCTGCAGAGGATATGAAACTTATCTATATGTACCATCAGCACTTCAGGGTATGTAATGTAAACTAGCTTTGCTGGATGTCCCTCTCGGTCTTAATTGATATCTCTAATACAAATTGTCATTGTTTTATGTTAATCACCAGGCAAAAAAGATGACTCGTGATGATTTTTTGAAAAAGTTGAGGTCAGTTGTGGGAGATGATCTCTTGCGAGCTACATTACCTGGCCTTCTTCAACACAAGGTACTTTTCTCAAGGCTTTGATTTTTTCTGCAAGGTCTTCTGCTGCGGTTATATTTATGCTTCTAGTTCCAAAGTTTCCTCCTCTATTTAACGCTGGACTTTAGTGAAGGGTTTATCTGCTGTGTGGTTATAGTTATGTGTCCTAATTGTTTAAATGGCTTCATGCAGATATCGTCCTAATCATCTTGTGTGACCAAAATGGAATCCTGAGGCTTACTTTATTATGTACGGGGAGGTGACCTTTACACTTCAAACTTTGCGGACTTAACTCAGAACACTCTGAAAGAGCCAAAATGAACTTGTGAATATTGTTAGAGTTCTTGGGTTAATTACCTGCTTTTAAATTTGTTTTGATCGCATCCTGTTTTTGACATGGAACATAATTGTTTTTTGAACATCATTTAAATTGTTTTAGATCAATCTGTGATCAGATGAAACAATAGTTAAATCTTAAAGTAGGCTTTTATGGTAAAATTGTATTTAGATATTCCTTATTGGTTTTTGCACCTCAAATTAATCTGTCACTTCGCACCGTGGATTGTTTTAAAGAAAAATTTAATACCGACAATGAATTGGTTCTAAATGGTAAAGGATTCGAGTCCCTTAAATAAGTGGTCATGACTTTGATCCATGGCACTTGCGTATGAAAAAAAGGTTTGGAGGGGAAAACTCTCCTTGTGTACCCCACAGGTGTTCGACAATGAGGTGGAAATTTCGGATCTATAAGATGGTGAACTAAAAAGAAAAGAAAAAGTTGATGTGTGGTTTGATGCATTTCAGAGATTTTGTATCTCTAGCAACTCTCAGGCCAAGGCCACCATCTTTGAAAGTTGCTTTTTTGACATCAAAAGTTTTCTAACGACACAAGTAAAATACTTAAATGCCCCCAGCGGTAGTTAACTACTGTTGAGGACCCGGCAACAGTTAACTACCGCTAAGTCCAACAGTAGTTAACTACCGTTGAGAAATTCCCTTTCTCCTGTTAGTTCCACTTCCATTTTCGTGAATCCCAATTTATTTCTAATCCAATCACAATTATAATTCATTGAAAAATCTATATAATTCACTATCCATTGATTATGCTTCTGTTAATTCAGTGCTCATTTTCAATTGAACCCATTTTTATTCAATTAATTCCTCTAATTAAGTTACAATTTTCTTTCAA
>Ga0315914_1001876_pt1 | contig 32047 bp, 17 predicted proteins | sample MpolenodulesMG_FD_203920 | JGI IMG/M metagenome (GOLD analysis project Ga0315914, IMG submission 203920) | Medicago polymorpha root nodule microbial communities from Los Angeles, California, United States - elongated nodules | ecosystem: Host-associated > Plants > Roots > Nodule | place: USA...
GTGTGATCTAATTCCAGAGTTTAAATCAGTGTTTCGTGATCAATACACTGGGTCGCTGCAAAACAAAGCAACAACAATTTGGAAGAGATTGGGGGAAGCAGTTGGAGGCATTTTCAAGGAGTTGGCAAATTTGATTCGCCTAGATCCAGAAAAGGCAACGGTTCCCGGTGTTGGACTTCACCCGATTACCCATTACGTGATGAACTACCTTCATGCTGATTGTCGGTCACGGAAGGTGCTGGAGCGAGAGTTTGAAGAAGATTATGGGTATCCGTTGAACGAATATCCCAAAATTGAGTATAGCGTGCATTCCACTTCCTCTCAATCAGTGAAGATGGGTTTGATTATGGAGCTATTAGAGAGCATTTTGGAAGCCAAATCCCAAATCTACGAGGACCCTACTTCTGTGCTATGTTTTCCTGATGAATTACAGCAAGCACAATGTTCAAAAAGCTGAAGATAGTGAAAATTTGGCAGTACCGTGAGCAGTATCAGAGAAGTTCATGGAATAAGGTATTTGGGTTTCCGAAGTTGGAGAAAAATGGATCAATGTCACATAATGGAGTCGCTAAATCAGTGAAAGAGAAGCCAAAATCATTCAACATTGTTTTATATGATTTATGCTGTGTCCCATCTTCGCTGTTTGTCTTTGATGTGCAGTTGAGGTGAAGAAATAAGAATTTCGGTTGAGAAACTATTGTTGCCGGCATATGCAAACTTTGTTGGGAAGTTTCAGAGGGTTCTTGAACTTGGTAAGCATGCTGATCAACATATTAAGTACGGAATAAAGGATACCAAAATTAGACTCGAGTATTTGTTTTAGGGAACCAGTGGATCAACGGGTAGCCAAAAGTGAAGCTAAACCTGTATGTCAATGTTTGTGTATTTGTAATACAAAGATTTGATTTTCACAAAAAAGTTGTAAAAGATGTATGACCTTGTATTACTATAACAATAGTACTGTATGTTTTTCTTCTTAGTATCATCATGGAGGATTGAAAATGATTTTTGAAGTTTCAAAATTAGCACTTGTAGTAAGTTGTAACAATGAGTTGGTTCTTATTGGTCATTGCTTTCAACTATTCAACTGTGCAGAGACTTTGACCTTCAAAATGAGTTGGTTCTTATTAGTCATTGTTTTTGTAATAAGTTTGTTCTTATTGGTCATTGGGATAAAAATCCATGTAGAGACTTGGACCTTAACCACGCTATAACATGAAAACCAAAAACAAGGAAATTTTTCTAAGCTTACCAAACATGTTGGTTAGTACTAAATTACAGGTATTTGACATTATTATAGCTGCTGCAAATAATAACAACAGTTAGTAGAAGAAAATGGATGGACTCTTTTGTTGTGTTTAGGTTTTAAATCCAATTTGATCAACAAATAATTGAACAAAAAAAAAAAAGTACAACTTTAGCTTCGCATTTGTTCGGCTACCAGTTGATCAACTGTTTTTCTGAAACAAATCGCCAAGTCTTGCTTTAATATTCTCCGTTTCATACTTAATATATTTCTCAGTATGCCGACTAAGTTCAGGAGCACTCTGAAACCTTTCAATGAAGTTTTCATAAGCTGACAGAAACATTTTCGCAATCGAAATTCTTATTTCTTCCTTAAGTAGCTCATCAAAGACAAATAATGCCAATTGAACGCTGCATATTTCCCCAAAGACCATGTTGAACGATTTCAAGTTATTTTTCATTGACTTTGCTACCTCATTAGGCTGCATTGGTACATTGTTGTCCAGCTTCAAAAATTCCAACACATTATTCCATGAGCTTCTTTGATAGTTCTCATGATGTTGCTAAAGGAAATCAATTCCTGGTCAAGAGCATATATAGTTACAATAAGTAGAGTCAAACTAGGAGAGTAATTACAAAATAATGGAGAGTAATTACAAAATAATAACCAACATAATTACTATCAAAATTACATAAAGTCAAATAATAATTACTAACATAATGACATAAAGTCAAATAATCCATCAATTGCCGTACTTTCGTCGTGTGTTTTTGGATAAGAACATCTCCTAAAATGGTTTCCAGTTCACTATTTTTAGTCGCTTGAACAATGTAGAGGCAATTATTCATCAAGAAAACATAGCACAAAGCAGGGTCATATTACAACCCATCTCTACATTCATCCATGTGCATTTATTTCTCCCACTCTCTTAATCTAAACAAGTGATTTGCACATATATCATATTTACTCTTGTTTTTTTTCCTTTCTTTGTGATTTCGACGTCTTAGTGCAACGTTGCTTGACTTCTCATCTTGTTGTGATTTTCATTTTAAGAATGTTGAATTTGTATTTGTATGTAACGTACTATATCAATTTAAACGAATGAATGTCGTTTTTATTTTAGTCATAAAAAGTCAACCTTCTATAAGTGGAGACCAACGTAGTAGGACCATTATTGACAGAATTGTTGACTGCAAATGTTTTTTTTTCCTTGGGTTGTAACTTGGAACTTGCCTCGTAACTTATTGGAAAAGTCATAAAAGAATCAGTGAAGTAAAAAATGTTAAAATCACTGGAAATTTCTTGGAGATGATAAACAACTTGGTCTTTTCCTCGATATATCAGCTAAAATATATAGAGATAGTAGCAAGCAAGTCATACCAGAATTCAAAACTAGTTGGTCTCACTTTTTCACTCTGTTTGGGAAATCAATTCTTACACACTTGAGACAACATGACACATATTCTAATCCAAATATGGAGATGGTTGATGCAGCCAATAATGTGGATGTTTGTAGGCTTTGCTTCAGCTGTTCTTGCCTTGTTGGACTGCTCTATTATGGTTTAAGCTCTTCCTTCAATTATCTCTTTGGAGACTGGAATATGTTGAAGATTTTCCTTTACAGCGTTTTCAGCTTCATCGTCAGCCAATTGCAGTATGTCATAGTTTGGTGGCTTGGCGAGATACCACACATATCCTCCTTGGTCAACGGGTTCAATTGGCAGATTCAACATCATGCATGCCGAACACAGCCCTTTTTCACATGGTGTCCTTATGTAGAAGAGAGCCCAGATACATAAAGGGAAAACACTATTCCAACTTATTGTCTATCATTATTCTTTTTGTACGTTTAAAAGTGAAATCGAACTAATTGACGAAATACTTCAATGAGACCGAAACGTTCAATTATCCCACACTTTTTATAGAAGGAAATAACTACACCAACTTTTTTGCCAAAATTAATGCCTAAGATATTCGAATAATTTGACGATGACATTCAATTTATCTCATGTTTAGATGTCCAATCTCCTTTTACCAAACACGAATGTATGTTATTTTTACCTTAATTCTCTCATTTTCCTCCTTAATTAAAAAAGTGTTTTGTTAAAAAAAAAAAGAACTAGTGGCCTTGTGGGTGATTTTTTATTTTATTTTTTAACTTAAATAAAAAAGTGCTTATTGTGGAGGGAAAACATTAACCAGCGAAGTAAGCTAAAAAAAAATAGGGTTTTATAGAAGCAAAAACAAAGAAGAAGATAGAGGAAAAAAAAAAGAACATAGCAAAATACTAATGTGTTTGTGAAGTGAATACAATGGCACCAGTCCTACTACGTCGTCTTCCTCTCCTTCGCTTCATGGCTTCTCGCACTTTCTTCACTCCCTCTTCCTTCCGTCTTCATTCTTCTTCATCTCTTCCACTTTCCATTCTCTCTAAACCCAGGTAACTTTTCTTTTCAATTTCGTTCTTTTTTCATGATTTAATGCAACCCTTTTGAAAAATTCTCAGCTTTTTGTTAATGGGTTGATTTTTTTTTGATTGAAAAATGTGATTTTTTTGGTTTTTGTTTTGTCCGAGGTTGTTGGGGGTACTGTTTTTTTTACTGAATTGATGATAGAAAGAAGAAGGGGTTGTTTATTTGTGTTTGTTGATGATGTTTTTTTTGTTGTTTTTTTTTTCAGGAAGAGATTTTCTCTTAGGAAATTTTCTGTTCCTAGTTTGGTGTCAAATGGTGTTACTCCAAGAGCTTATATGTCTTCTTTATCAGCAGCTGAAGATATTCATAAAAATGATAGTTCTAAAGCTTATGGTTCTGATCAAATTCAGGTCTTTTTCCTTTACAATATTAGCTTTGTTGATAGTGTAGAATAGTTTTATGATAGCGTAAACCAGTTTTGCACATACATCTAATCATATTACACTATCTTATGAGATCATATTTAAAGTATACTATGATATCACTAAGTTATATGCGATTAAATACCATGTTATATGATACATGTTATATGTAATCATACTTTAGTGTCTTATGAGATCATATTTTAAGTATCCTATGATATCCCTGAGTTATATGTTTACACGGTAAGGCAGTGGAATATGATAAGATACACGTTATAGTGTTACTAAATTGTTCTTTTATTTGGTTTTGTAAATTTTGGATCATATTGTATAGATTCTAGACAATTTGGTGGAACTTGTTTGACTGTAAATTGGATATTGACACGGTGTAAATGTTACTACGCTGATTTCTTTGTTAGAGTTAATAGATTGCTGGCTTTTTCCATTAATGATTATTGTTACTCGTAGGTACTTGAAGGATTGGATCCTGTAAGAAAAAGGCCTGGGATGTATATTGGAAGCACTGGCCCACGCGGGTTGCATCATTTGGTATTTATATTTTTTCTGATTTTCATTTTTGCATAGGTTCTGATATTTTTGTTTGCTGTCATTGAAGGTGACTTTATTTTTTCTATATCAGGTTTATGAAATTTTGGATAATGCTGTTGATGAAGCTCAAGCTGGATTTGCTTCCAAGATTGATGTTGTTTTACATGCAGATGATTCCGTCAGCATTGCTGACAATGGTCGCGGGGTATGCTTTGTTGTCTGATGTTTCTTATGGGTTGAATTTGTTGAGTCTGTGACTGTATATCTTGTATGTCCTCATTGTGTTTTTTTTTTTTTTTTTTGCATAAGCCTTGATGTAATGTCATTTTGGTTTGAAGTATGAACCTCTGCAATTTAGATTTGAACTTTATGTGAAGACAATTCCACGTTCAAATTTCCCACCTGGTTTCATTAAGTTAAATATGACATTTGACATATTTTTGGCAATCCTAACAATGGTTCTTTTTATGGAATTAAGTATATCGTGAAACACTTCTTTAATTTTTTAGCTATTAATGCATGTATGTTGCTCAGTTTTACAAGCTGAAAACCTACTGTTAAGGAAATTTGGCCGTTGAGTACAATTTTAGCAGACTAAGATTTTGCAAACCACATATACCATCTTTTGGTTGATTTCGATTCTATAAACTAGTTTCCTTCAAATGAATGCAGATTCCTACAGACATGCATCCGACTACAAAGAAATCTGCTTTAGAGACAGTGTTGACGGTATTTTTTCAGATACTTGAATACCTTGTCTAGAGGATTGTTGTATTTTGAAGGTTTCAGAAGGTTAATACTCACTGGTGCACGGTTGTATACTTTTATGAACTTTGCAGATCTTGCACGCTGGTGGAAAATTTGGTGGCATCAACAGTGGCTACTCTGTTTCAGGAGGTTTACATGGTGTTGGTTTATCTGTTGTTAATGCCTTGTCTGAGGTACATCTTCCTTACCAATTATCTTTTTGTCTTGAACTTTGCAATGCATATCTGAAGAGCTTTGAATAAAGAATTTGATGCAAGCATAATAACGTTACCGCACACATTTTAAGATATCTTGGCACTTGGCATACTCTTATCCATCACATGTTTAGATGATAAGAAATAATACCATCACATTTATATTTTGTTTTTCAGTCAGAGGTTCTCTTCCTTGTTCTGGTTAGTTATCTATGTTTTATAAATATCCTCTTCGCTGTCCAACTCCACAGGCACTAGAGGTAACAGTATGGCGTGAAGGATTGGAATACACACAAACATATTCTCGTGGGAAGCCGGTGACAACTCTGAACTGTGTCATGCTTCCTTTCGAAAATAAAGATCGCCAAGGAACACGTATCAAATTTTGGCCTGACAAAGAAGGTTCATATTGTCATTCATTCCTAGTTTATGGTTTTTCTGTTACTGCAAATTTTTCGTCTTACATATGCTTCCCATTTTTTTTCTCTACCTGACATGCAGTATTCACCACTGCTATTGAATTTGAGTACAATACAATAGCTGGACGCATAAGGGAGTTGGCTTTCCTTAACCCAAAGGTAAAGTAGTTTATTTTAAATAATGTCTATTTTTGACGTGTCATATAATATTCACTTTTCTCATCAGCAATGGTCCTCATTGTGTATAATTTATAAGGCATTTCATTCATGGGTTTTAGTTACTTTGAGTGGATGTTCATCAGTAAGAAATTTCCTTTGTTGTCTAGAAGGATCAATTTTTTATGTTAGATATTAAAGGTGCGTTTGTTTCAGCTTTAAAAAAAAAGATTTCGTGTTAAAAAGTCTAGAGTTTTTTTAAGAAATCTTAAGCTAATTCTGTTTGTGTTACTACCCATAAAAATCACCGTTTTCAAATAAATGATTTTTAACTAGTTTATGTGTTACCTTCTTGTTTGAAAAAAAAGATTGTGGGAAAAGCTAATTCTAATAGCTTTTCATTTTAGAGACAAAAATGATTTTTTTAATAATTCTAAACAAATACTTAAAACTGAAAAAAGTAATTTTTTTTTCTCAAAAAATCTTAAACAAAAGCACCCTAATATTGATTTTTTTAACAAAATGGATTTTTTTTTAAAAAATTCTGAAGCACACCATGAAAATAATAAAAGAGATTTTTGGTTAAAAAAATAGTTTTTTTTCTCCAAAAAAATCCAAAACAAACGACCCTAAACTGTTCACGAGCCTTCAATTAGTAGCTTGAGCTTTTTGGAGATTAAAGGATGATGTTGTTCTTTTGGAGTCTAGTAGGGATGTCATTGCATCTAAAAGAGTGTTTATTACTGGAGTGTTACATACTACTCTGTTGGAACTGTATATTCTATGTTTTATCATTTTTATCTATCAGTGCCATCATTTGGAATACCTTCAGAAGAACTGCCGAATTTCTTAATTACCATCTTCAGAATTTTTCCTCAAATCAAAGTCACCATCTTTTGCAATGTTGTTTGCACTTTCTTATAAATACCATTGCTGATTGTTTTTCTGTGCCTTGAAATTTGGTGTCCCTCTAATAGATGAAACAGGCTATATGATATTATACTGTGCAGTTTAGCATAGTGGACTCTTCCTGGTTAATTAGATGAAATATGTTTTGAGATAAAATTGAGAAAAATGAGTTTTTAAAATTGAACTGAAAGATGCCTTTAATTGATTAGACGAGTTCACTTTGGACTTTGCATAACAATAAGGGTGCATAATAATGCATATTGGCTTGATTTGATATTTTTGGCACACCACCTTTCAAGTGAGCCTGAGCTGTCCATAGCTATCTGTCCTATAAACATGGATGTGCAGGAGAGCAACTTTTATCTACTTTGCATCTAACACAGATTTTTCTTGACCTATGTAGCTTACGATTGCGCTTCGGAAAGAGGACAATGATCCAGAAAAGGTCCAATCTAATGAGTATTTCTATGCTGGGGGATTGGCTGAATATGTGAAATTTCTTAACACGGATAAGGTATTCTACTTTCTTACCTTTATGTTTGTAGTGCATGAAAATTTTATATCCTTTTTCTTATTCCAGTTGTTGGTTTGCTTAGGATGATAGCTTGTTCTCCGTTTTACTTTTTCAATTAAAATGTCAATTTCTGTTATACTTGTATATAACTCACATGTTATGATCTATGTCTGTATTTTTCTCTCTAAAACATCCATCATACTTTGCTTATAATGTTAACTAAGCAACCCTTAAGTTCACAACTTTGAACACCTCTCCAGGGCTTTCATGACACTAGTTTTAGATAAACATGTTTTAATTAAGGTGTTGTCGCGGCATTGGAGCTTGACAATAGTGAAGATCCCAACTTGTTTATTTTATGAGTGGACTAGGAATCCGAGGGATTGTTTGAAGCAATAACGGTGGGAGGGGAGGTTTTGGTACTTTGGGGTGTTTGAATCCACGGCTGATGTTTCTGCCCTCATCTGTTTTTCCAATTCTTTGGCATGGTCTGTTTTGGTTCCTGTCAAGGGCTGGGAGTTTTTTATATTTTTGGTTGTATTGTGATGTTGGTGTTGTGTTTCCTGGTTTTGGTGTGGATGTCCGCATATTTACGGCATCGTTTTGTATTGTTGTTTATGCTCTCCCTGCTCTTCTCGAGTGGGGGAGGGATCTATTAATATATGATGTTTGAAAAAAAGAGTGGTATTGCATTTCTAAGACAGCCAACATATAGTGTTCATTTTAGATTTTAAAGGCTATGAAACATAGTTTGCTCAAAGGAAGAAAGGAGTAGTTTAAAACAAAAATGCCCTGTAGTGAGGGGAACCTAAATCAAATGGGCAGAGGATCTGTTGGCTGAGCTGTCTTCTAATGGCTTTCAGTGCTTGGATTCGAAGTCAATATTTTTGGATTTGATATTTTGTTAGCCTTTAAAGCAATTTTGACTATAATATTAATGATCTGTTGCAGAAAGCTGTTCATGATGTTCTGAGTTTCAGAAAAGAAATAGATGGAGTCACAGTTGATATAGCTTTGCAATGGTAAGTCCTCCATCCACGCTCAGTCTTGCACTTCTTACATCTCTGTTACCTGAATTATTTTCATCAAGTGTCGGATTTGATAGTCTCTTTTTGGCAATTGATCCTCACTCTGATTAACTTGTGAAAGCAAGATTTATATATCTTGTAAATATAAAAGCTCCAGATGGATAATCGGATTGTACAATTGTTTGTAATATGGCTGACTATTCATAGATCCTTTTTACCAACATGTGTAATTCTTTTCATTTCTTCTCTACTAGGTGTGAAGATGCATACTCTGATACAATACTAGGATATGCTAATAGTATACGCACTGTCGACGGTGGCACCCATATCGATGGTATGAAGGCTTCTTTAACAAGAACATTAAATAGTCTTGGAAAGAAATCAAAAGTTATCAAGGTATTTCCCAACTGCTGTTTCTCTTTTCCTCTATTTGCCCTATTGCTATGCATGTCCACTACTAAAATATAAGACTCCTGGATTTAGAAGGTTTTACTTTGATACTCTTATTCAGCACACTCTATTTGTGCTACGACTGTAATCACATAGTGACCTCTTGTGTGGTTTTGAGGTATTAAATAATTCAACATACAACTTGCATGTGTTGTAAAATTTATGCAAAATTACGGTACTCAAGAAAATCTTAGAATAAATGTGGAAACATGTACTTGAGAAAAAGAAAGGTGCCAATACACTTGTGCTGAAGCCCAAATTGATAAGTAGGAGTTTTGGAGCTAGATTGATGACAGGAGAGTAGCACCTAAACAGACCCTCTTTAATTCTTTCATTAATAAGGTAATACAGTCCTTCTAGTTCAATTCCAATTGTCCTCCAAGGAATAAGATTCCGAAAGGCACAATGAGAAGAAAAAAAAGTTATTACACAATTTTGGTCTTTGGTATTGTTCTCCTAAATAGATATCAAGTTATTAGAAGGTTTAGGAATAAATGGCTTATAACATTAATGGAGAATAAATGCAAAGCCTCTCCTGATAAAGGACAAAAATGATACTGCAGGAATGTACAACTATTCTGTCTTATAACAATGCTGTTTACATTATTTCACAACAGTGAGAAATGGATTCAAAGTTTCACTATTTTGTATCATCTTCTGTTCTTCACAGGAAAAGGACATTACTTTAAGTGGCGAGCATGTGAGAGAAGGTTTAACATGTGTTGTCTCAGTTAAAGTCCCAAATCCAGAGTTTGAAGGACAAACAAAGGTACTGCTTACATTATGATTTACTGGAGTGCTTATATTCTTGCAAATTTAGGTAACCTGTATTATTACATTATGATTTACTGGAGTGCTTATATTCTTGCAAATTTTGTTGTTGCATATAGACAAGGTTGGGGAATCCAGAGGTGCGAAAAGTGGTTGATCAATCTATCCAAGAATATCTTACCGAGTATTTGGAACTGCATCCAGATGTTCTTGACTCAGTGCTCTCTAAAGCTCTTAATGCTTTCAAGGTAGTCATGTGTGTGTGTTTATCTACAAGTGTCTTTTAGATCCTATTGATCCTGATAGTATTAGTTTTTTGTTTCCTTATATGATTTAACCAAAATATTTCCCTCTTTTGAAATTTGTCTCATTAGGCTGCTTTGGCTGCAAAAAGAGCAAGGGAATTGGTGAGACAAAAGAGTGTATTGAGATCTTCATCTCTTCCAGGCAAACTTGCAGATTGTTCATCATCAAATCCCGAAGACTGTGGTATACTTCTGTTTTGTGGAAATTTGTTTTTTTCATAGAAAGAAATTCCTTTGAACTAAGTTGTGTGGCATTTTCTGACTTAGTTCAAACAGACCAGAGTTATTCCTTTTAAGTCCCACTTTCCTAGTAGCTTTCTATGATCAAAGGATTGCTATAATGATTATGTTTCATTCTACCCAAATCCAAATGTCATCTCTTTAGCATAGTTTTCCTTGGTCTCTCTTTACCTTACTGGGCTATCCTTCATCTGGTCTACATTTATAAAATATATGCTCTATATTTATGCTAATTTTACATATATGCTGATGTATAGAGCTAAGAGGTTTGTTCCAGCATAGTTTATTCATTTCAAATTTGCTGAGATACTTCTATTGCAACCTTTTATTGATATCCTGTCTTGATCTTTCAAGGATTAATGCCAAATTAGTTGAGGGATCCTTTTGAATTGATCTTTTGATGAGATAGGATTGTGTTAATCCAAATTTCTTTGTTCTTTATCCCCATGTTGCAGAAATTTTTATAGTTGAAGGTGACTCAGCTGGGGGAAGTGCTAAGCAAGGTCGTGACAGGCGCTTCCAGGTAAAGTACACATTGTTAGATGAAAGCCTATCATAGTGGAACCACCTGACATGCACACACAAATATGCACATTCATGAGTTTTATACCTGCCCCTTCATGCAAGAGAGTTGTGGGCTTGGATTGATGACAATACATAGATCCACCGACCATGTTTTGATATTCGATTTTTTATTAGAAGAATAGGTTTAGAACACTTGGTCACGGTGGCTGTGATGCCAAGTCACGAACCAGCTGTCCTTAAAGCTTAAATTGTTTGGTACAGATACCTGAATGCTTTTGATATAATTAATATCTGTAACATGCAACAACCTTTTAGGTTTGAAGTGTTACACTTAGTGGTAAACAATGCACAACCTCACAGACCTTGTACTGAAACTTGACCTGTTTATTGGAAGAAATAGAGGTTGTAAGGACTATACTCCTAGAAGTTTAAACTCTTCGGATAATAACTAACCGACCAGCTTAACTCTCATTACTTCATTAGCCTATTAACAGAACAAATTATCACTCAGATTGCAAGACAATTTGAACAAAGGTTATGATGTGACGACAGAAAATTTAAAATTATTGTGAGTGAAGTTTTCACATTTGGTTTTGGCTTTCATTTTTACGGACATTTTTGTTACTGTGTATTCTAATACCCAATTTACTAATTATTGTATTTAGTCACTTGTATTATTTGTTGACTGACCTGTGGAGCAGTTAATTTGTTAGATTGGTGGTTCATTACATCAACCATAAAAATAATTTTCTGTGTTGTGCAAGTACATGTATTTATTAGACCATATTTGTTGCAGGCTATTCTCCCTTTGAGGGGTAAGATTCTGAATATTGAAAGGAGAGACGAAGCAGCAATGTACAAAAATGAAGAGATCCAAAATTTAATCCTTGGTCTTGGTCTCGGAGTGAAGGTTAAAATCATTCATGTTTCATTATCTGCTATTAAAAAGGGGTTAAAGAAAATAGATGATTAGATGTATGAATCAAAGATCTGATAAGCAAACCACTGTAAAGTTTTAACTGTTGCATACATGAAGCCTCTTTATTAATGCACTTGCAAGTTTTCTATGCCTTGGTGGATCTCAGAGTCCAATAGGAATAGTAACTTGCAAGCAACCTGTTTATATTCAGATTTAAATAGTAAACACAGCCTTTAAATTCTCGAGACTCCTTAATGTAGACCCACAAAAAACCAAGTTAACAATTGCTGTAAACATTAACGGAAATTTAGCGACAAAAATTGAAATTTGGAGATAAGTAGAAAAAGCATATGGTCATTAAGCTTGAAATTAATATGTTAAATTAAAAAATCTGTAATGAGTTCCAAAATTGAATTGGAAAAGACATCTTTGAATTACATGATAGCTAGGTTATTAGTAATAATATTCAGTGTAAATACTATTTAAAACAAATATATTGAAATTGAAGTAAAAATCCTTGATCACCTGAGCTGGAACTTTATGCTCTTAACTTCATCTACTAATTACAACAAATATATTGAATTGGAAAAGACATCTCTGAATAACATGATAACTCTACTAAACCCACCTGGGTTGGCCTGGTGGTGTTGACTTGGGACCTTGCGATCTTCAAGGTCTCAGGTTCGATTCTCCCTGATGCCAATTTCGGCGGGCTAGTTTAGCTTCAACAAAAAAATTTGATAACTCTGCTATTATTTAATTATTTAACTCCAATTGTGTTTATTTTTTTGTTCAGGGAGAGGATTTCAAAAAGGATGCACTTCGATATCATAAGATTATTATTTTGACTGATGCTGATGTAGATGGTGCCCACATCCGAACTCTGCTACTGACATTTTTCTATAGATATCAGGTAAAGTATACAGGAATTCCCTGCAAAACCTGCTCCTTCATGGAAGAAGAAAAACAAGCTGGTTCACTTGAGAATAATAATAAATCAAAAGGATTAAATTGATTCAGTGTTTTTTACTTGCAGAGAGCTTTGTTTGATGAAGGTTACATATACGTTGGTGTTCCACCACTTTACAAGGTTTGCCTTGAACTTCTGTTACACGGTGTTTATTAGATTGGATATGACATGATCAAGCTAACTTCCTGGTGTTTTTACTGAAATCGGCAGGTTACAAGGGGAAAACAAGTGCACTATTGCTACGATGAAGCTGATCTTAAAAAACTTAAGAGCTCATTCGCCCCTAATGCATCATACAACATGCAAAGGTTCAAAGGTATGATAAAAAGCTAGGTTGTTTGTTTGTTTCTTATGGTAGAATTATGTTTCTTTCAGTTTATGCACTTCTCTCTATATACTATATAAGACTCATATGTATCCCCAGTGCTGAATAATTGTTTTTCACTGACCTAATTGTTTGAAAATGTGTATATCGTTCTGTACATAACAGTATGGTCTTTTATGTTTTATAAATGTAGGGCTGGGAGAGATGATGCCTTTACAACTGTGGGAGACAACCATGGATCCAGAACAGAGGTTATTAAAGAAGTTGACAGTCGAAGATGCTGCCGAAGCAAATATTGTGTTTTCCTCCCTTATGGGTGCTCGGGTAATGTGCACAATTGGCGTCATATTGTGTGAATTTTTGCGAAATTTTTCTTGCAAGAAATTTTACAAAATCAATTTTATTCAAAATAATGTTTTACACTTATTTAAACACACACTTAGTCTTGTCCTGGAAACCTAGGTGGTATTACAAAAGTTGTGATGATCAGTTTGTCATGTTCCTTTTGATTTTGCTCAACTATTATCATGCATTACATACTGTTTTGTGCTATGAGCTTAAAAATGCTTTCCTTGGTTGACCGTGTAGATTCTTAGATAATGTCGCGCGAACACAAACAACCACAAATCAACTTATTAGTCGTTAATGCAGTGCCATAATCTGAATTTTTAATTTAATTTATATCAGGTGGATGTTCGGAAGGAGTTGATACAGAATGCTGCAAACATGATTGATCTTGATCAGCTGGATATTTGATGATGCAACAGGGTGTGGAAGAAATAGGATGTTTTTCTTATTAACCATACATTACATTGTAGTCAAGCACAGATTTTTCGATATGCTAGTGGAAGATCAAATGTTTCTCTTAATTGAAGCCAGGCGCTGCTGTTGTGTTGCTGTTGTGTTCCTCGGTGGCATTTTTGTGATCTGAAAGCATTATTCACTGGCCAGATGGAGTCATTTGCAGTTACTGGGAAATTTTTTGAAGTCTTGTTGAAATCTAATTTGATTTCTTCAAATCTGACAAGTGCACATTTTTTCTGTTTCAACTTTGTGTAATTTTATCATACGCTTTCAGATGTTACCCTTCAAAAGTTACCAGCTCCTGAACCGTGTTTGATTATGCCATTTTAGAAAGTAATTATAGTGTAATCAATCAAAATAACTTTCAATAACTTTAGTAAGGGGATAGTTGTCTTTTATTTACTATATTATTGTTTTCTAACATATTGTTATTAAACAATGCACTCATAATTATTATGTAGACATAGTTTTAATTGTGTAAATTGAAGTAGACTACAAAACTTCTAAATAGTAATTTTAAAAAAGTTTTGTTAACATGTGTCTTTTCATTACATGTTAAAAACTATATAATAATCGTTGAATAAAATATATAACTTTTTTTTCTTAAGTAACTGCATTTATGTATTTTATATTTTTAATTAATTAAAATTATCTGTATGATACACATTAACGAAGAGTATTCATTAAAAGAAATACCAAGAGATGTACTAAAAAAATTACAACAATTGCCAAAAGAATTATTTTAACTGTGTTCTGTGGTAAAAAAATTCTTGTGGAAGAATTTTGTTGTTGTTTTGTCAAGTTTAGACAAAAATGGGTATCAGAAAGGAATATGCCACAAAACCGCAGCCAAGAGATATTCAGACAGAATATGCCATGCAATTCTAAACTTGAAAAAGGAACAACAATAAGTCAGTAACTACTTTTTCTTTTCATTCGAATTGAAGTGAATTGATTGAACATGTCTTTTGATATGGAAGAGGAAAACGCATTTGCTAGTTCTCCTCAACTTGCACACAATCATGTTTGAAAGTTGAAGGTTTTCTGTAAGTTCAGTCTCACTGCACTATCTTTCTGTGCCCATGCATTCTTTTTTGAGTCCTCAACTCAGGATTGTCACTTCGTTTGGGAGTTTTTTCATAACAAGGTCACTTTTAAGATGTTTGGTACGTGTAGTTTAATTACTGAATATCTAAATAATCTATTTGTTACTTAAATAAAGTGTCTGTTGTGCTTAAACATGTTCATTTGATGGCATAAAGTCCATTAAACACACAAACAAAGTTTTTTTTCTTCTTCAAAACAAAACTTCAATACACACAGTAGTTGTTCCTTCAATTTCTGCAGGGGAAAACAAAGTTTCAGCATTTGTTTGGTTGTGCATTGGACAGTCAATTCTTCCATCCCAATGTCTTGTTGACATATTCATGCTTCGAGTGGCCTGAGTTAGGTGGGGTACCCTTCGTGATTCCAAACATAACACTAATCATTTGCTTTGAATACGTTGGCAGATAGAAAATTATGACGTCGTTTGATTCATGTAGCCAACCCTACTTAGTGGGATAAGAGTTGGTTATTGTTGTATTGTATGCAGTTTGGTTAATTGCTTGTTTGATGTTTAGTAGAACCGAGTAAAAAATCATTAACAGGGGAATTTTCATTTAGTTTGTCTTTCCCAGAATCACGGTAACCTTCTAGATTTTGACTTCATTTTAAAGGTCACATGCCATTGTAAAATTGTAACTTGGTGTATAATTCATGTTTTGGTATGAAATTCAACATGAACAAAGTGCAATTCCAATGTCATACAAAGTATAATCAAATATCAAAGCTGACCAGAGAGTGTAATCTCAAACTTGATTAATGCATTGAGATCCAATTAAGTTACTTTTATCATCCTATGTACATTATTTTCTTGTTCATGATCCCTTTGTGGTGCCAAATGCTTGAATGCTCAGATTCTTTCACCTATTTCTGTACACTAGCTTCAATTACAATGATACAAGTTATTCACATGCATGAATTGAAAACTTACAAACTATGTTACATATCTGAGAATCATCCTTCTTTTTTGGTTTCTCATAAGTTTCCTCCACTGGAAGCAATCCTATTCGAGGCACCGTCGGACACTAAATGTCGGCATCTCTCTCAGCAGGATTCAAACCTTGGTTTTCCATGTTGTGAGAGACAAGTCACCTTCCGCTAGACCCATCCCCCGTTGGTTGGGATTCATCCTTCTTAAATGCTTCATTGAAGAATGCCTAATGTTTTCAAGTTATTCAAAAAGGTTTCTCCGATAACGGAACCAACCTTAATAAATACAGCAGGATAACCTATTGGAGCTTCTATCCATGATTCACTTCCTTGTTTTGAAAATACTCTCCCTGTCCAAATATGTAGCCAACCACTACTCTCTCCCAATGGAAAATAAGCTTTAACTTTCTTCTTTCCTTTGTCAAGAACAGGAACCACTAAAAACTCAGAACCAACCAAGAATTGTTGATAGCTCAAGTTATGAACATGTTCATCAAAAGGGTAATGGAGAAAGAGGTGGCGGCATACAGGCAATCCTTTCTGTGCTGCTTCCTGTTTACATAAGAATATAGAGAATAACATTTTATAAGCCTGCTGAGTTTGCTTTGTACATGGTTAAAATATTTGTGTAAAGATGATAGAATTTAGGATCACCTTCACCAGTTGAATTCTGTAAAATTTCCATGCTGTGTATATTTTTGCAGTGCGCGCAAAGTGTGACAGAGTTTGTTGGTTTGAGTAAAACTGGCTGTTGCATGATGGTTTGTTTCCCTGCTTGCAGGAAAAGCATCAGTTACTCATTGCTATTTCAACACTCATGATTTATACGCATGAGAATGTAACATCAACCATCGATCTATTCATCAACAGTACATATTGTAGACTCTGTACTCTAAAGCGAGTTGCTCATATCCAGAGTATTGTAGTATAATGTCAAAAAATGAAAATTTTCATTCATGGACAAGACTAATAGACTATTGCTATGATGAGCATATTTGTGCTAAGTACTTCTAAAATGATGATAAAGATACAGAAGAAAATATGTCATATTACAGGGTATCTTTACTTACTTCATGGGTGCGGAAGACGGTGGTGAAAGAATTAAGCTCCATCCAACGCAAAAGCAATTCTTGACTTCTTCTGTATTTAACTATAGGTAAGTTAACTGTACAATATCCTCCAATGTCACTGTGATTAAAGGCATATCCCGAAATTCCACTGCTAAGTAAACCAACAACAGAACTCTTTATTCCATCATTTGCTTGCCAACTCACCATTTGATCTCCTTCCCAAAATAGCATCCCCCACTTGGGACTATCTCTAAAACCAGCTCTCATGAAGAAAACCAAGCCATCTTCTTGTTCTTCCTTCAACTTGTCCAAGGATTTACTTTTCCATTCTTCCACAATCTCTCTGTTGATTTTGGCCCACAGTTCTGGATATCTGTTATGAGCTGAAATAGGATCTTCACCTGGATATGTGAAGTACAAAATCATATCAAAACAATCACTAGCTCTTACTTGGATGTGTTTAATTTTGATACACCGTCAATGCAAATATTTTTACACCGTCAACAAATCACAACCAATCATATGTGTGACTTTAGAAGTAGTTATGATTAAAGTCAAACATCTTTAATGATCTGACGATTACGATTGATTGACAGCGTAAAATATCTTTACAGTTATAGTATATATGAATTAAACCCTTGTAATTTTTTTTGTTCACTTTATTCTTTTTATCCATTAGGGGTGAGTTTTCTACATCAAATAACTATGTAGGTATAAGTAGCACATGACAATGATAAACAAATTCAGGATCCTATTGAAGAATAACCTTACTTGTCTATTTAATATGATGCACACATTAAACTGAAAATTTGTACTTTGCAGCCAATAACCATGAACTAATTTCTTACATTTTCATCTCTTTTTATTTTTTATTTTTCTGTATATTCCTATCAACTGGCATTAGAAAACCCTTTTGAAGCAGGTAAGAAGGTTACACATAGAATAACTTTTTGAGCCAAAGAAAGATATGAGACTCAAAACCTGAATATAGAACCGCGTCAACGGGTAGGCCTTCTCCAAAATCAGCCATCCATCCTCTAACTCCATCATCCACCATTTCAAGAAGAATCTGCTTGAACCAAGTTGTAGTTTTTGGGTGAGTTAGATCCAGCATTCCCACATCAAAGGCAGTATTTGGAACCATATATGGAGTACCATTACTGTCTTTCACCAATATGTCCAACTGTTTTGCCTCCTCAAAAAGGTTTCTCTTCTTGTTATTCTTCTCATCGACCTATAGTGTCAGAGAGAAAACAATCATGTTAGTGACATTACCGCAATTGTGATCTTCCTAATATGGCACTTGTACAATCATTTTGTTTGACGGGAAAGACCTTGAACTAGCATGGCCCTCATAAAGAACTGTTACGAAGTTCTTGAACTAATATGTGACAGTGATTACAAAATTTATTAATATTTGAAGTGATTGAAGAGAAGCATTACCGGAGCTAGACAAGGATTGCAATACGTCATAACATTTATGTTTTGAGTGCTGAGATCTTTGATAAGTTCCTTCCAACCCCAATATCTTTGTTCATCCACTTCCCAATTCCACCAAAGTTGTGAGCCAATCATGGTTTCTCTCTGCCCTACCCAATCCTGCGCAGTTTCAATAAGTAAACAACGCAAACATCTGAGAAATATGGATTACAAGTTTCTATTGAAACTTCCGAGAAATAATTTTCGGCCATTTCTTTGAGTATTTTGGTGAGGGATTACCTGTAACCAAAATCCTGAGACAGGAACGTCATAAGTTCTTAATTCATCCCAAACACGGCGTACAGCATCGGTGCCACCCTGCATTCCAACTATAGCCCCAGATATTATCCACTCTGGAAGCTCAGGTAGCCTTCCAATGGTTTCTGTGAAATGTTCAATTAGGTCACAAGGGGTGTTCCCATGCAATATTCGCCCTTCAATTGAGTTTCCATATATCTGCAAGCTCCAGTGTACAGAAAATTGGAAACTACAAAATTTCATTTCATATACTTATATATAAGGATTTATGTCATATGATTTCTAATATAAATAACACATTATAATAGTTCAGCATATTATTCTGCTATGCACACTATCAATCAATTATAATCATCAGATCATTAAAAAAGTTTCTTCGTTAATTAAAACTATATTAAAAATCACATATACGATTGGTTGTGATTGTTTGAAAACGTAAAAGGTCCTACAACGACGGTGTATCAAAATTAAACTCTGTCATAATATTGTAACAGTACCTGTATCTGTACTCTGTCAAGTTTTGTAAGATCGAAGATGGTATAATCATATCCTTCCAGGTAAAGAGACCTCATTTTTGATGTCATGTAGAATGGAGAAGGAGCATATGTTGTACTCCAATCGCCTCCTGCCCTGCCAATACCAATGAAAGGCTATCATTATGTTGTAAACAAAAAATATATATCGTTTATGATTTACTACCGGAGTCTAGCGCAAATTGTTGGTGCACAGTGTGTGTAAGTGTTGTAAATCTCAGGGCATTGAGTTCGACTCCTACTGATAAAAAACTGAATTTGGCATATGAAGCAGTTGCATTGCTCTACCTGTAACTAACCAAGTTAGCAGCTAAAGTGATAGGTTGATCACCTCTTCCAATACCTTGTTCTTGAACTAAGATAGGTACCCTTTTCCCCTTGAAATTCATATGAGAAAATTGCTCCCCAAAACCATAAAACCTCTCATTCTCATCACTTTCATATGTCAACCAAACCCTATTGAACTCTTTCGGTTTTGGTATTTCCATCACTCCACTTTCATCCTCCACTGAAGAAACCAAAACAAATCCTCTTGGCCTCGATAGGTACCAACACCAACCTATCCTCTTTTTTCTACTACTCAACCTCTTCTTGAAATCCTTGTAAATTCCAGAAGCTTCTGGAGACACCACCTTATTACTTGAACTAAAATTGAGTTTCTCAATCTTCACTTGAAAACCAACCTCGTGCTTGTTTTTCTGATTGAACAAAACCCAATACCTTGCATACACAAATGGCCCTTTTGATTCAAACTGTATATTTCCTTGAATTCCATATTTTTGAAACCTTTTCTTCTTCTTACTCATATTGAAAAGCCTTCCTGTGATCAACAAAGTAGGAGGAAACTTTGTCTCTTCTGCAGAACTTTTCTGATCCAAATCTTCAACTTCATATTCCAAATGATCACCAAATTCATTGATAATCCTAATGTCATCAATGGTTTGATGATTACATATCAAATGAACATCTTTATCTTTAACAAGAAAAGATCCTCTACTTTCTTCAATCTCTGTATCAACCACTGCAGCTGAAACAAAAGCCTTTCCTGAGATTGTAGACCAAATTGGTCTATTAACCTGAGAAAGGTGTGAGATTGAAAAGTTGCCTCCATTGATTGTGGACCAAGAAAGCTGAAAATCATTGCCAATTGAAAAAGTTTGATCTTGTGAAGATAAAGCTTTGGAATTGATGAATAGAGAGCCTTGGACATTAGGAATGGTGGTTGGTGCTGAAGGGAAAGGATTGTTGAAACGTTTGTGATGTTTTTTGGTTATTTTAAGGATTGCCATTTTACAAAAATAATCAAATAAATATAATATAGGAGAATGTTTTGGTTTAAAGTTGTTTATGTGTTTTGGAGATTCCTATGATGTTTTTCTTTGCATGTGTAGAATCTGGAAGAGGTTGGAAAAAAGTCAGAATGGACCAAGCCACCAATATTGATTGGTATGACATTTGAGTGTTAAGATCAGTTTCCTGCTTGTTTCCATTCCCATTTATGCATTTACATTTCGTGTTGCTGCTTTGGATTCTCTTCTCTCATGAAAATAATACTAACTTCGTCCAAAATAATTGTCCCATTAGAATAAAAGGCGACATTTATTATTTTTTTCATTAAATTAATTTATTCATTGAATAACTGGTGTACGTGGTATATATTATAAGTTAGATACATCAATTATTCAATAAATTTGAAAAATGAATCTTTGTTTATATTTGAGAGTGTAGTGAGGACCATTACTCGTTTATTGAGTAAAATTTATGTGGATCTTATCGCTTCAATATATGACTCATTTTCAAAATGTAAAATCCGCATTGATTTCATCATATTAAAAAGAAAGTGTTTCTACCACTTTTCATATTAATTATCGTTTAGAAGAAAATAAATTATTTTTTTTTATCTAAAATGATTTTTTTTTTACTAATTTAGCTAAACAATCGTTCAATGAGTTTACTTTTTACTAGTTTAATGATGAGTTTAAGTTTTTAAATATCGTTAGCTTTACACAAATTTTGCAAATAAGTCAGTCATATAATATTGAATTTATTTTCGCCGTCAATTTTGGATCTAACTCACCTAAATTTTTTATTGAAAAAAAGTAATACTAAATTTATATTTTGTTACATTTTTCTCCAAAGTTTCCATAAGACCATCTTCTAATAAAGACGTGGAAAACTAATTAGAATAAGTTCCATCTATTTAAGTTTAATTTTTTTTGAAAGAATCTATTTAAGTTTGATGTTACTTCATGTTTGTACCAAAAACAAAAATGTTACATTCAATATATATGTATGTAACCCGATTCTTGAGCAAAAGAATGCGGGAATAACACTCAATACATGCAATTGAATCTTGCATTCATCTTGGAACTATTCTAACTATGAATCTTCCCTTATTGTTGGAAAAAGTTCATAGTTTTCTTCTCTCAAAAGGCATGTGAATAATGATGTGATCATTCCCATTTTTTCTGTTTTTGGTTTGAGTAGGGACGATTGTTTGGTACTTTCTTTGGTCATTCAAACTGCATCTGGCCTCTTTATAGAGGTGGATTCAATATGACGTGATTTGCTTTGAACGTTGCCCTCAAATAAGTCCAAGTTATTTCTTTTTTATTTTAGTTTTTTAATAGAGAGATATATCGAACAAATTCACATTGTACTACCATAGACTCATATTTATACAAAAATTGTCATATTTGTTAGACTAAAATATTTAATAAAGGCAATTAAATTAAATGAAAAAAAAGTAGTTTAACAAATGCATAACTCTGAAATTTTGGTCCAGTGGTAAAACGACATGTTTTGGACTCGAAAGAACCCCTAGTGTCTTTGGAAGGTAAATGTAAATATCTTTGCAAACGTTTTTTAAGCTCGAATGACTTCGTTGCTTTGGCTTGAGACATCATCCCCACCCTAAATTTATCTTATAAAAAAAGACAACTACTTTTTTTTGTTTATCATATTAAGAAAATTAAAAATGTTAACATATTTTCTTAATCTAAGTATTTGATAAAAATAAGATTAAATTTGCACGGTTTCAAAATTTAATGGTTGGAATCTAAGTACTTTCTTCGTCTTATCTTATATGATATATGCTATAAATTGAAACACCGCTTGAAATAACATATTCAAGAACACAATTAATTAGTGAGTTTAAAAAATGTTATTATAATATATCAACTATATGATTTGGTCTTGTAAAATAAAACACGGTTCATGTGTGGTTCAAGTAATGACATATTGATAATACTAATGACACGTTGAGTCGATACTCTGGTCAAGTTGATCACCAATGTGAGTTAGATAATTGTGTTGTACCATGTTGGTGATCTCACTCTGATTTAATTTTATGAAAGTTTTTTTTTTTGGGATAAAGACAAGAAGTTTGTTTTTTTGACAAAAACAACAATATCCATTCATCCAAATTGATAGAGTACATCACATAAGATACAAACATCGCTAAAAACGTAAATGATGAATCTGCGAACAAACTCACGACATCTAAGTTAATAGCGTACAATGACAAAATGCCTACAAATAATAAGATAAAATCTAAGTCACCAAAATTTTCATGCTTCCGGATCTGCAACGTTGACGCCCAAATCACTGATTGAACTTGTAATTGACTGATGTCGATCTTTCAACAGGAACTAAACGAACACCACAACAAGAGGCGAAATCAAACGCCACACAAGATGGTCAACAACACAACGCCGCAATTAGACGACGAAAACACAAACACAGAAGAAAAAACTTAATATATGTGAAAACCACTTATTTAGATCGTAAAAAAAGGAGGAAAAAAGATGTAGAGGGGTGATTTTAGGTCAAAAAATGACCTAAAAACCACCCTTCCTCGACGAATGAAGGAGAAAGAAAGTTTAGAGAGAAGTTGGAGTTTCTCTTACTAAAAAACTAAGACCGACTTAAAAATATTTTGTTCGCGATAAAGACAAGAAGTTAAACTTATATTTTTAACCCCTGAAAAAACATAATTTTATGAATTTCAAAATAATTGAGCCTCTTTTCATTTATTCTAAGAATGGCCGAGTCTTCATGCAGAGCATAATCATGCTTTGATTCATTGTATCTACTCATTAAAACTTCTTTTCTTTGAAGTATTCAGCTCACTTTGATGACATAATTTGAAGGTTTGTTTAGTTCCATTCTTTGCTGCATGGTGTCTATGCACAGCAGAGGAAAAAAGGTTAGAGACGAAGATCCAGCTTATGAATCAAGTTATGATCCCAGCACTAGAAAACCCCGATCCTTGTTTTTTAGTAAAAAGAATCAAGAGTTTGTGAGGCTGTTTAAAGGTTGCTGGATATCATATAATAAATGGTGGCTGGGATAGTGCTGTGTGCCACATCAACACTTAGCAATCAATCCATAATTAGTAACAAAAAACGATGAGCATGTTTTGAGGAATTACGTCAAGTTATAAATTGCAGCTAACCTAACATTACAATGATCCATTTGAATACCTTTCCTTAGTTTTACTGATTAGCTGGTATATAATTTACATTATAATTTAGAATGATGCTTGAAAACATATAAAAGAGGACTATTTGCACCTTCGACATATATGATCATGGTTAAGCTAGGACATTTATCCTACTTCAGTACAGTATATAAAATGTAAATGATTCATTTATGTTTTAGAACCCTTCAGCAAGATTTAATATAAAAAGCAACAATATGCAGTAATACGCACATACTTGTTCTTGAGTTTTTCAAACATGATTATGAAACTTTCAAATCAAATATGTCAAAACCTACTATTTAACTAACAACATTAGCATAGTCATCCGTAGAAACAACCTTATTGCACAAGGATCTGTCAATCTCCTCAATCAAGCAAATCGGAAGCTTGAGTCTTCTTAAATCCATCAACTTGAACCAACAAGTTAGCCAAAGTTTTGTTGGGAAATACATTATCTGCTTTCAACCTGTCCCTAATCCCATAAGCTGGAACATTGGCCCTCCTATATGCCTCTATAAGAATTTGGTACTGCTTTGGTCGAGATATATAACCAGCCTGTTTCATTCTGTAGAAGATCTTTTCCGAATTATGGATGTCACCCCTCTTAGAATACTCCTCAAGAAGAGTGTTATAGGAAGAAAATATTGGCCTCACTGGACTCTGCAGGATTGCCTTCTGCAGAACACTGTCAGCCTTTTCCACTTCCCCTGCTTGGACATAAAGTTTCACTAATGCATTCCAGGTCAGCGGGCCTATTCGACATCCTTTATCTGCCATTCGCTTAATAAGATCCTTGCCCTTCGTTAGCATCTTGTTGTTTGCATAAACATTCAGTAGTACTGAGCAGTTCTTGGATGTAAGCTTCCATTTTCTTGCCATCACCTCAAAAACTGCCTCTGCTTCATCAATTTTCTTCAACTTTCCCCAGGCTTCAATTGCAGCTACACAATCCTCAACTGAAGGGCGTGTCTCACAGACCTTCCAAACTCTTCCCACTTCATCGGCCATTCCCAACTTTGCATAGAGAGCAAGCAAAAGTCGACAGACCCACCGATTCTCCTTCAAGTTTTCACCTTCCATCTCCTTCAACAACGTTTTAGCTTTATCATCATGCCCGCCTGAGATGTAATGCCCAACCAAAACTGCCTTTGTATAGTTGTCCGGTTCAATACCCTCAGCCCTCATTTGATCAACAATTTGATCCATTCCATTAATATCATTGGACTGGCCTTTTACATCTATTAAGATCTTAAAAGTCAGAGGAGAAGGTTTGACATTCTCTTGTTCCATCAGCAATAACACATCAGCTATTTTCTTTTTGTCAGTCCTCTTATACAGAAGGAGCAACTGATTACATGCAAATGGTGTAAGAGGAAACTCTAAATCCTTCATTTTATTAAAAATTTCCTCTGCTTTCTTCAAATTGTTCTGAGTAACACAGTTAGCCAATAAAGTTCGGTATATTATCTCCCCTCTAAAGGATTCTGGAATTTTCTCAATGTAAACTTCTGCCTTATGTAGGCCATGCAATTTGGCAATTAAATCAAGTTGGGAAGCATAATCCCTTTCAAAGAATTCAAGATGCTTCTCCGACTCGAGCCACTCTGAGAGCTACAAAACCAACAAAATAATTATAGATAAGATTTCACTAAAAAACATCATATAGTAAAACTGGAAGGAAAAAACTAACAGCAGTGATCTTCAATTGCGGTCCACAAGTGCAATTGTGGCCAGAATTAATATGGTTTTTAAGATCACTCCAACCAACAAACTGGGTCATGTTAGCAACATTATGAACACACACATGAGATAAATAAAAGTGCCTTATGTGGCCTGCGAACATGAAACTTATCATGTTAGTTATTCACATCAACACAAGTTACACAACACCAGAACTACTCAGGCTCTTATTAGTGAAATACATTCTCTATTGGCTCTTTTCCATCCTACGCTATAATTTCAATACAGTATCAAAGCAACACCATCAATAGTGACTTGTGTCCAGTGTTACCGAGATTGCGGATGATGGACCCTGGCAGAAAGCCAAAAATCTACAATTTTAAGGCGCCGTATTCCCATAAAACGCCATGGTGCCGCCATCCTTGTGTTCATGTAAGGTTTATTGTTCATTGTTATATTAGGCAGTGCTTAATTGCAACAAACATCCAGGGGTGTTAGCTCATGCCTTGTGCTAGATGAAAAAAACTAGGAAGAACTTAGCTAATATTAGTGTGTTGTTATATATAAACACAACTACAACCACTCAAAAACTAGTAGTTAAATATGTTCTCCTATTTCTCTTTTCTAGCATATGCGGAATACATGAAAGTAAAAATACAATTTAAGCACAAAGGATTCATATGTTAAACAAGCACAGCATGACATCAAACAATAGCATTAATTTACTACAAATACAATTGAAAGGTCACGAAAAATGAAGTAACAAAGGGTATAATAAGAAACAAACACGAAATATCAATCATCCACAAAAACAAGTAACAAAAATTAGATTTATTAATTAGCAATTTAGCATATCATAAAAAGTAAAATGTTGAAATGTACAAAACAGAAACAAACATAAACTCAATCAAGTTACCTGCAAAGCTTTCCCATAAATCTTCAGCCTCCGGAAATTAACCATAGCCAGCGAAATCTCCTCTCTGCTCAATTCTTTCCCATCTTCAACCCACTTTTCCAAAGCCGTATGAATAGTAGGCCCCGTACCATTCATAATAGCCTTAAAAAGTTCTGAATCAGCCCTCTTTCTACTTGACCTCTTCCCCGTTGATACCTCATCAGCATCATGCGATAACGGTAACTCCAGCTCATTATGTGCCCCCGCAATTTCCGATTCATCACTCTCACCAGAATCTTCACTATCAGAAACTACCCTTTTTTCACTTTCCTCACCCAGCGGCGTCTCCAGCTCCGAAAACCCTTCCTCCAAATCATCATCCTCCTCTTTTGTAGTTTTAGCACCAGCTTCCGAAGAAAACCCTAATCTACCCAAACTAAATTTAAAAAAACCATGTCCTGAATCCGAACCCGAACAATAACATCGATTCGTCGATGAAAATCCACACTTAGCACAAACCATTTTGGGAGAATCAAAAACTCCAGCCTCATTTTCAACACAAGTATTTGGCAATAATTTCACACAAGAAACCCTAACATTAAAACCTTTATTCCTATACAAAAAAAGAAAAAGAAAGACAATTCAGATTGTAATATGAAGAAATACAAATCCTAATATGAAATTTGAAGTAGATAATTAGTTAAAATGGACAATGAAAGGAATAATAGAAATTAACGATCGAAATTAAAAAATAAAAATGAAGAAGAGTTTAGGGTTTGCTACCTGAGAGGTAAGGAAACTCGACGAAGAGCCCACATGGTTTTGCGAAAAAGAAATGAAATGGAAGCGCTTGAACCCTAGTTAAAACCCTCAAATGATTTCGCTTCTTCTAATATGTATTTTATTTCTTTTCGAGAAGGATTAATAAATGGAGGACGCGATACACACAAAAATAGGACGTGGGTCCTACATTTAAGTTGGTCCCACTGTTATTACTTATTTTTTGTTTTTTTTTTCAAAACTTTATGAGTTTATATCTCTCCAACAGCAGAAATGGAGCACGACATAAATGGAGAGGATCTTGACTCATTTCTTTTGATTTTTGAGTCCCCCATTTTCAGATATTTATGACGTAGTATTATTACTTTTTTCTATATTGTTTTTTTTCGGTTCTTTCTCACATACCCCTAAAAATATTAATCTAAGATACCCATTTCGGATCCTAAACTGTAAATTTATTGAATCCTTACTTTCGTTCGCTGCAGTTCGAGTTACAATATGATTCGTATAAAAACAAATCGAAAGAAACTAGAGTTCTATATATGTTTCGTATGAGAGGTAGAGACATAGTTGGAGTCTTAGTTCACAGGTTTAATAAAATATACAGAATGTTTGTTTTTATGATTTCATAGACGGACAAAACAATCATGATGTAATCGATAACAACATGATGTAGATGTTGAGTACTCACATTTTACATTGGATGAGGTTTGAAGCAGATGTTGACGCAACAAAGTAGTAGTAAGGTTGAAATAGTGGTTTTTACATGTAACAAATAAGAGTGATAGATAACATCATAATAAAAGTTGTTACAATCTTTCGGAAAAAAAAGTTGTTATAAGAATAATATATCTAATAATAATAAAAGTTGTCACAAGCATAATATTTTTTTTTTAATAATGTTGTTACAAGGATAATAATAATAATAATAATAATAATAATAATAATAATAATAATAATAATAATAATAATAATAATAATAATAATAATAATAATAAAAGTTGTTAAAAGGTTAATATTAAAATTTTAAATTAATTTAAAGATAATTATGGCAATGCAATAAAATTTTAAAGAGATTTGCTCTCGTCCCCTCCCCTTCTACAAATTGAACCAAACACGTCAAATTTAAAATATTCTCTCCCTTGCAAAACTCTCAACCAAATGGATCTTAAACTTAGTTCTAGGCATAGTTTTGAAACTCGGCTAGAACTGGTCGATCGGACTGGGAACCGGTGGATAGACCGGTTCAAGCATACCTTCGGATCGGCCATGCAGTTGGCTCGGCGAGAACCAGTCAAACCCGGTAAAAACGGTGACTCTGCTGAGTTATGGGTCAAACCAGATCTTCTCTTTTTTTTATTTTAACTTTAATCATGTTACAAAAATTGGCTCAGTGAGAGTTGAACTTGTGACCCTCCCATTAAGAAACAACTTCCTAACCATTGAAGCGCTTGTTCTTTTTTTTTTTTTAATTTGCTTTCAATAAAAATATATTAAACAAATTTTTGGATAAGATCATAACTGTCGAAATATTGAATATTGTACAAAGAAAATACCCATCAATTATTATTTTTTAGTTGGTAAAAGTACCTCACAAAGCAAATACCTATCAATTTTTTATTTATTTTTATAAAAATAACTCACAATATTAACGGACAAAAACAAAGACATATATAAAGCTTCCCTAAAAAAATATAATTATAAAGCTCAAATATTTTATTTAAAGCTCATGAATAATTACTCTTTTTTTTTTTATCACGTGAATAATTCGTCTATGAAATTATGTTTGTTGGATATTTATTTTTATTTTATATATGTTATTATTTTAGTTTTTGGAGTAATCGAGTCATCGGTTCAATTTGATTTCATCAGATTAAATACATATACAAATTTAATTTAAACACCGGATTATCTAACCGAGTTATCCGATTTAATCTGATTCTGTCATGCGGTTCAACCAATGACCCGATGGTTCGACCATCAACTCAATGACTCAGTGCCTCCGCCGAGTCAATGACCGAGCCGAGTTTTAAATTATGGTTCAAGGGTTCAACAGTTACCAACAATGGTCATCGCTTTATACAACAGAACCAATTATGCCACATATGGGTTGGGAAACCGCTTGGCCCTCAAAGTTGCAACAGCCATAGGCCTCCCTTCCTCATCTTTGAAAGTCAATTAAATTCTCAGGTATCACCCTCTATTAAGCTTGCATCACATCTAGCTTTGATCTACCCTTCATCTCTCCACATATCTGAACTCTTATGTAAACCTACACTCTATTGTAGTATTGTTTTTACAGCTTCGACTATCGTCATTTGCAAGAATCAGTTGCTCAGATTTAGAATTGCTAATATTGGATCATAGATCCTTACAAAGATCTATTGGCTTGATGATACTCTTCTACACACACATGAGGCCTTCTCAGAATCTCATCTTCAAGTAAATCACAATCTTCGTAAATACTCAGATTTCTAGCATGCCTGGTTGTATAGGCAACAACTACAATCTGGGCACTTATATTATATCCCTGTTCAAAACAATGCATATGCTATCCAATCCTGTAAATTACTATTTTAATCATATGGGAATTTTACCCCAAATTAGATCCAAACCAAACTTTATTAACCTTGTGACAATGCATAAACGTGGGGTTAATGCTTTACTCTAATGTTACACCTGGGGCATAATATGCAACATCTTATCCCTCTCTTAACCAATTCAATTCTAAGAGGTAAAACATTACTCAAAATGAGAGGAAAAAACATCTTATGTATATGAATAATTTTGAGATTCCACACCTTCTTCCATAACTTAGTCTGATAACCCATGTTGGAAGGACAATTTTGAGCTTTAAATTTCCACATTTGCATAACTTTTATAACCAGACTTAACAAGATACTCTCCATTCTTCGTATAGACCCACATGAGCTCATCTTCCAAATGTTTAATAATTAGAGGAATAAGACTCTAAGTTATGAACCTATCCGTAGGAGAACCATTAATAAGGATAAATAAGGTAAGAGCACCTCCAATGGTGAACTCATTCAAAGTTATTTTGTGGGTCCTATTAAAGCCACACCATTTTGAAGCAACTCACTTATTTTACTCCAATGGTGCAACCTTAAAAACTCATATTGGGCCCCACAATGTTATCTCACATGATAATATTATATTGGTATGTATCACAACTATTTATTCATGTTGGGCCCACAAAATAACGTTACTTTAGAAAGTAACGATGATGTCGCTGTGGCGCACACCAATGGAAAAAACCAACAAAAGTACCATGCTTTTGGTACTCCAGGCTGGCGGACCAAGTGAAATTCCAGCTTTTAATGCACTTCATGATATCATACACAAGTTTATTAAGAAATCTCATAACAAGAAGAGTATTTTCTAACCCACTAGGGTCGGCCTGGTGGTACTGACTTGGTACATGGGACATCATGAGGAATACAATTTTAAGTCCAAAGCTGATGCTGGAGCATCGAAGACATATATGCATCGGGTGGAGGAACGTCATTTTATGTTGACTTTTAAAAATAAATGGTCATGTTAACTTGTGTCCTTAGGGCACATGTTAAGCATTAATGTCATTCCATTAATGATAATAATTTAATGTAAAAATTAATATTAAACATTTTGAACAATAAATTAACACAATTTCCAATACATTATTTTTATTATTGGAATTCTTAACATATGGCAAAAGTTATCATTTTCCAAAAATAAATTGATATTGTAACAATTGGTATGATTAACCAAACCCCATTAGCATACATGCGTGTCTACGCATCTAGGAACCCAGATCTTAATTTAAAAAATAAAATAAATAAAAAAACCAAATTTAAGATTTCCAAACAAACAAGCAGGAACAAAGCCACCTCGCAGTTGGTAAAATCATCAAGCTCACGAGCCACAAAACACAAACAAAGCAATAAAACGAACCCAGTTGGTAAAATTTATCAATCAAAAGTCACGTTCTAGACAGTAAAAGTATGCAATTAAATATATAAACAAAACATCGATAAATATTATCAATCCAAATAGTTAAATAAAATACATTCCAAACATTAAATCTTTGGTGAAGTACTCTGATCAGCAATCCTTTCAAACTTCTTTCCTTCATGTGCTTCGTTTTATTGGACAACATAGTTGCATCATGAAATTCGTTATTTTCACTAAACTGGGCAGCTGTTCGAGCAGACAGTTGGTCCAAACGCCATTTGAACATTTTTTCCATTTTTCAATTGCTTATTCACCTATTCAAGTGAACCCAAAATATTAAAAGAAAAATATACTAAAAAGTAAAAAGTGAAATATCTCTTTTGATTCTTTCCTCTTTCATGCGGACACTAAAATGGCACAAACACATAAAGGACAGTATAAAATGGCAATTAGCTGAAAAAACCACAAGTTGTGATTTAGTGCAAATAATAAAGAAAGATACATTATAATCATAGTCAGGGCCATTTTTTCCGAGGCGGCAGTGAATCCATATCCGTTTTTTCAATCTTGTGTGCTCTATGCAAATTATGAATTCAGTACCTTTAACCCCCAATATAGGCCATTTGGAAGATTCTTTCGTTTTGGACCTTCATGGTATGAAATTAAAAAAAATTACGGTACTTTCGCCCTTTTTAATTTGAGCAAATTCTAGTTGACCTCTATGGCACATCATCGATTTTGTAGAGTCAAAATTCATGAAAGTCCAAAACCAAAGAATCTTCAATTTACAAGGTTAAAAAAGATAAATTACAGGAGTAAACCGAACATGGCCTATATTACAGGGGGTAAAACACTATTAACCCTAATTGTTTTGATACTACCTCAAATGAAATTAAATATTATGAAAGAGAAGTTAAAGATTGCAACAATATTGAAAAATTCAAACCAAATAACTT
>Ga0315914_1001879_pt1 | contig 31999 bp, 9 predicted proteins | sample MpolenodulesMG_FD_203920 | JGI IMG/M metagenome (GOLD analysis project Ga0315914, IMG submission 203920) | Medicago polymorpha root nodule microbial communities from Los Angeles, California, United States - elongated nodules | ecosystem: Host-associated > Plants > Roots > Nodule | place: USA...
TAATGAATCGATTTAGTTTTTTAAAACACTATTGTATTTCATTAAATGTTTCTAATAATATAATCAATTTGATACCTATACATGAAACTCTAATAAATCCGTGCATCGCACGGGTTAGAGTCTAGTATATCTAAATGTTAAACAGTGTTGCAAGCAACTCTAATAACCCTAATCCCGCCCTTTTTGATTAGCTTAAAAAAAATTTATGAAAAAAATTCATTGGTGGGGGTGATAGTTGAACCAGGTTACAAATGGTCATCCTTCATAGTTTTTGCCATTAAGCCACACAAGTTTTTGTTTAATTAATTTCGCTTTCAAATTCTAAAACCGTCTCCCACTTTATCTATATTTATCTATTTATATAAATCCTACAAAGTCTCCCACCCTAAACCCTACTTTTTCCCCATCTGTTAAGAAAAAAAATTCATGTTGGAGATCGAACCAGGTACTTCATGCTTCCATTTCAAAACTATTACCACCAGGGCACTAATGATTTTGATGACATGTGATTGTTTCAATGTTATGCATTCAACACAAATTTTGGGTCCTATTTCTTTCAATCTCACAATCCCTAAATTATTTCTCATCATCATGCAATTGAACCTAATAACCATAACTCCGCCCTTTTTGGCGGGCCTAATTAATTTTTATGAAAAATAAGTTATGCAAAGAATTGAATCAGGTAGCACATGAAAAGTTCATTTTTTTAAAGTCACTAACGTCATTGCAATTTTTTTCTTTTATAGCAATTCCTTTTCATTATTATATTTTCTTTCAATTACCACATAATGGTTCCTTTTTAGTATTATTTTTTCTTTCGATTACCACATAATCGTTCCTTTTCGTAATTATTTTTTTATTTCGATTACCACATAGCAGTTTCTTTTCCTTTTCATTTTTATAGATTTAACGACCTTTATGGTTAGGACCAATTATTTTGGTGCATACTTTTGTATATATTTGTTCTTTTGATTTGTCTTTTTTATTGCAGTCAATCTTTTGTTTTTGTTGCTTTTTGAGTTAGTATGATAACATAATACTGAATATAACTTTAAAAGTACGAATATAGTTAATTTCGTAGTTATATACGAAGCTCTACAAAACCCATGCAGGCAGAGGTTAATTTCTTTTCAATATCTATTTCACTTCCAATCAATTTAACATTCAATTCATTTAGTCTTTTAATTTCAATGCACAAGAATTTTAGTAGATATTATTTTTTTCTACCAAAAATGACTTAATTTTACCAAGGGCATATGATATTAACGCACAGTGAGATCAATTATCTCATTCATGCATATATCCAATTATCCCACTAATAAAATATTTTATAGATCATAATGTGCCTCTAATTTGAAAAGAAAGATGAATGAGAAACAAACCAATGAAATAAAAATATTTATCCTCAAATCCTAACTCTCTAAGAACAAATATTTGAAGATGTGTAGAAATGGAAAATAATGGATGAAGAGTGGGAGAAAAACAAATGATCAAGAAATGGAATGGAGAAAGAAAGATGGGAAAGAGGAAAAAAAGGAAAGATAGATAAATATTTAAATGAATTGTAAATCATGACATTAACATTTTCATGAATAATGAATCACGACATAGTATTAGGTATTACATCAGACCCAACCCATTCCTCGCACAGGTGTAGGTCTATTAATTCCATAAAAAAGGGATACAAAGTGCTAGTTTATTTTTACGTTAAACAAAAAAACTGGAACGATATGAAAGAGTTTTTGTTCTTGTTTTAGTCAATCAATGGAGAATTACAAAACTGCCCCTGCTTTTAATTTTTTTTGAATAGTAGTATGTTGGTATTTTGGTAAAAGACAAGTGGGAGTAGACTTGCTAACTTACTCCTTCATATTTTTATGTGGCAGTAAGTTAGCAGTCCCCTTTAAACATTATTTATTCACACAATATTTATGTCTATCTATATGATAATATGAATTTGTAAATCAACCAAAAATAAAAATTGAATCAACCAAAACAAATATGAGTTTGAAATTAAAGCATGATGGATTGTATAATATGCTATATACGTAATTGACCATATACTATTAATAATGCTATATCACATGTGATTTCCATGTTTTTTGGGTATAATATATCACATGGGATTTCTTCTTACAATAACTAAAGGAAGGTGCATGAACAATGGTTCGTTGCCTAATTCTACTGTCACGGTATGCCGCAATTAAGATTCTTATTTTGTTGAGCAATGATATTTGGACAAGACTTTGTGATAATTTTTGGGACAATTTTTTTCTACTCTATTTTTATTGATAAAAAACAATAGAAAGAATACAATTTTTTTTTAATGAAGTATATATGCTACAAATTTCTTGGAGACCTTTTAAAGCATACACATTCATAACAAATTAACAATCAATTTGGTGGTTTAAATGGACCTCAACTAACTTGAGAATTGCTCCTCTCCCATCACGTTTTGCTCGTTTCCAATTGAACTTTCGAAAATACTCCTGCGTGACTTAAGTCACACAGGTGTTAAACGTTGCATGACTTAACTTATGCTGCGTGAGTTAAGTCACGTTGAATCATGTTCTAGACACCAACGTGAGTTAACTCACGCTGGTTTTGTTTTCGCATATTCTCATACAACTTTCTCTTGTCAAGGATCCTGGAAGCCACTTATTGCCATGCATGTTCTTTGTTACTTGTTTCTTTGTTACTTTTCACATATAGATATTGTGATTGGACCCTATTGTACATTGTATTTCAATTTTATTTTTTTTTCCGTTTATACTATAACATAAACTTTCTATGCTTCTATACAGTCGTGTTACGAAATGCAGTAATGTATTGAATTTGTTTTGATATAATGTTTGTCTAATATTTAACATAGCCTTAAATATATAATAATAAATCTAAAAGGTGAATATTTTTTTCTTATAATTGGACCAGAGTGATCTTTTAATTTGACCAAGAGCTTTGAAAGGCCACAAAATGCAAGTGAGTTAGCTATGATGCGTAGAAATGGACAGGAAAATGCCACGTTCCGAAAGGCCCCAAAAGCTCTTTCCTGAAAATATATAAGGCCACGAAAGAGCTTTAATCTATGATGTGAATATGTGAAAACAAAACCAACTCACGCTGGTGTTGAGAACGTTATTCAGTGTGACTTAATTCTCACAGCATGACTTAAGTCACGTAGCGTTTAACACCTACGTGACTTAAATTACGTGGGAGTATTTTTGAAAGTTCAGTTGGGAGCGAGCAAATTGTGATGGGAGGAGAGCATTATTCAACTAACTTTTATATTATTTCACACTTTTCAATTATTGAAAATATCTTAACCCATACACTTTTTAAAAGATCAAGCTAACAAGTGTTGTCTTAAAGACATAAGACATTTGTTAAAAAAACCAAAAACAATATATTTGCATTGAAATCAACAATTTTTTAACATTTGAAAAACTGAATTTACCACTTTTCACCATTTCTCAATAATTTTTTTTTTGTTTTCTTAATAATCAATGTCTGAAGGACACTCTTTAACATTTTTCTTTTTTAAATATGGGTAATGCAATCAAAAAAGTCTAAATGGTCTGTTTGGAAAGACTTTTTTTAGCTTATACCTTATAATTTTTCCAATAAGTTTTGTCTTATAAGCTCATTTAATTAAAAAAGACATGTTTGGTAACGGCATGAAAGAGCATGCGTTGGAGAGATGACCAAGTGGAAAGTGCGTGTGTGTGTTCAGCGAGCGTTGGCATGTGTCAGGCGCATGTTGACGTGTGCAAAATGCTTATGTGGCGATCACGTGTACCGAAACAAAAAAATCCAAAAAATAATTAATATAATTCAAGGTTTCAGGTCTTAATTTAAAAAATAATACACCACACAGGCTCATGCCATACAGTATCACACGTGTGGTAGTCATGTTGAGTGTGTCGTCATCTGTTTATAAAATTATGTACCCCCAAAGGCACATCCTTGTGAGTCCTACCTCCATTAAATAAACACTAATATTGTGGGTAAATTATCCAATATGGAAATGGGACATGAGAATTTTTCATTCACACATTAACGCACCTAGTGTTCCAACATGTTTTGATCACAAGTGTTATTTTGGGTGAATTGTAATCTTCATAATTCTCAATGAAGAATAGATCATGCATATTTCTTTCATGTATTTTATATGTATATAAATTTTTCATAAAAAAATGGTTTATGGATTTGTTGATTGAAACTAAAATTAGTCGAGGTCGGTTGAGTTTCCTTGACTATGATTCTTTTTGTTTCAAACGATTAACGTTGAGGGTAAACTCTATCCTTCGCCCATGGGTTCCCTAACTTCTCAAATAGAGTGTTAGGTACAACTATTTTTGGGTTCAAGAAAAAATGCATAAATAAAGGTAGAAAGATAAAGAGATAAAATTGTGAAAATAAACTTGTTTGATTGATTGGATGTGCTAATTACAATGTATGAACAAGAATATTTATAGCGTGACTATTGTAAATTAGCTAAACAACATGGCCTACAGTGCTTAACCCTTACTCGGCTAATTTTTGCAAGTTTGAGTAATGTCTCTCTTGCTAGTGGGGTTGTAGCGCCACATGATTGGCTTCAATCTCTTCTTCTTGGCATGACTCATTGACATAGTCCTTTTGTGCGCAGCTCCAATATAGAGTGTATCTTCTCCTTCATACTTTTAAACAATTATTAGCACTGAGACTTCTTTACTAATTACTGGATTGCTAGCATAGTAATTTTATTAGTCAGACTCTAAAAAGTATGCAAGTAATTAAGCTCCCTCATAAGTCTTAAGTGAAACTTATCATTAATTCCTATTTAGCTTACTGATTCCTTTTGTGATACATTTGAAATGAAAGCGCATTCACTCAAAGATCATGGGTTTCACATCATTGTTCAGGTCCACTATGTTTTTGACTCAGTTTTGGGCATTTTACGATCCACGTTTTGAGTTAGTGGCCTTAAGAAAGAATCAGCTCCCTCGAGCGACTGCTCTAGCATCACCTATCCTTCACTCGGTTAAGGGACTTCTTCATCTTATTTCTTACTCACCTATTTGCCAAGTTCAAGGTTTGAATTTGCCTCCTCTTCATCACAAAAACAAAATCCCATAATTTCGAATTCGCCTCCTCTTCATCTAGGAAAGTGGCAACACGTCCCAAAATCCAAGTTTAAATTTCTAAAGTAAAATAAATAAATGGTGAAAGATGTCCAACTCGACACAGGATGGTGTTCACACCACTATCTGAGAGCACTACCTAGATTTTTATCTTGAAATTGTGATTTATCGTCACAGTTGTAAATCAGAAGAGAAATTATAACTTACAACAAAAAATCACAATTTTTAGGCTAAAAATCATAGAATTTGGGGTAAAAAATATGGGTTGACAAAAATTGGAATGATATGAGACAAAAAAGTTTAATTTAAAAATAGGGAAGTTATATTTGTTAATGTGATAAAATAGGAGTAAAAAATACAATTAATTCCAATTTTTTATTCGATACAAATTCATAGTTCATGTTTTTTCCATAACCCTCGAAGTATATTATTATCTTGTTGACCTCGTGAGCTTAACTCAGTTAATAGAGACATTGCATAATGCTCCCTCACTTGTCAGTTATAAGCAAATTTTGGTTTTTTTATGTTCATTCAATTAATGATATATGTGGCCCATAATATAGATCACATACATCATTAATTGAATGAATGTAAAAAAATTAATTTTGTTTATAATTAACAATTAAGAGTATATATATGGATCGAGGTTCAAACTTCAGACATCTCACTCATTCAACTTCTCGTAGACTACCCGGCAAAAAAAATACTATCGTCTTAAGTTATGGAGAGGGGTATCAAATCTTCCCATTTCATTTGTTCTTAACGCCACCGGCCGTTTGAATCAATGCAAACACACGGATTTTATCCAAAACTATGTTTGGCCTTCTTCATATGTAATGTTAAAACTAAAAGACCTCAAAATATTCGCCATCAATTAATGATAATTAACCCAACAAACCTTGTCTCCATTTCCATGCCAAGTCACCTCAACCCTCTTCTATTTTTTATCTTAATTGCTTCCGGATTCTATAAATGTTGTTTCACTGAACCTCAAAATTGTCTCTCATTCACCTTCACACAATAGAAAAGACGCAACATACCTTAGAGAACTTCTCACAAATACAAACACAAACCCCATCAGTGAGGATCAAAAGAACAACAACTTGCAATGTCAACTTTTGCAACAAAGCAACCTTCAAAATATTGGCTCATTGACAGTGGTTGTACGCACCATATGGCTCATGATCGAGACTTATTCAAAGAGCTCAACAAAAGTACTATTTCCAAAGTTAGAATGTTGAATGGTGCACACATTGCAGTAGAAGGCATTGGGACAGTTTTAGTTAAAAGTCACTCAGGTTATAAACAAATTTCGAATGTTTTATATGCTCCTAAACTTAATCAAAATCTTTTAAGTGTTCCTCAGTTGTTGACGAAAGGCTACAAGGTGTTGTTTGAACATGAAAAGTGTGTGATTAAAGATCAAAACAATAAAGAAGTGCTTAGAGCTCAGATGAAAGCCAGGAAATTTGTTTTAGATTTAAAGAATGGATATATTACTGATGAAGATGAAAAGAAGAAAGAATATAATTTCAAAGAAGACCATAACGATGCATGTGTTTTGAAGAAATTTGTCAAGGGGAGAAATGATGATGTAGGTGAAAAATCATCTTCCTTTTTTATGAAGGTGAAGAACCACTTAACCGCCATGAAATTATGATGTTTATACCATGAATCCTAAGATGTTGAACATGAAATTATGATGTTAAACATGGAAAAATTCAAGTAAAATTTAGATACGGCCTCATCCAAGAAATAAAAAGAAAAAACGTGAATTTCCAACATACAAATTGGATGCACAAAAGATATTTAGTCAATAAGTACACCAATATGTGTTCCTTCAAAAAAAAAAAAAGACCAATATGTGTGTTTAAAATATTTTTAGTATTTATTCTTTATTTAAAGATATTATTACAAATATGTTTATATTACAATTTATCTCGATATGGAAAGTGGTGAATAAAAATTTAAAATGAGACTTCTTCGTATAACATATATCTCATATCCCTTGAAAAAGAGTAAAATTTTGCACTTATGTGCAAAATACCCCATGGACTTGAAAATTTATATTTTTTTTCTTATCCTTAAAAGTGACTGCATTATTACTGAATTGTGGAGTATATTAGCTAAGTTTTGAAGATATACAACCATATATTGGCAGTATGGTAGAACAAATTGGCAGTATTTGGTAAACCTACAATAATGTTCAAAACTCAAGAATATTTACAAAACAAACATAAAAGCATTTCTTTGTTCCAACATCAGATGTTTTTTCTTTTTTCAAGTTGTCATTCACCCCATTATAGATCAAAAGGATGGTGGCTATCATGCTTTTTTATTCTCTAAAACAAACATAATGAAATATACATAATGTAATATTATTACCCTTCCTTTGAATCATAACGGGGAAGAAGATCGTGATTCCTTCAAGATCTTTTATAAAGTGAGAGAAGTAACAAGTTTATATATTTCTTTCTTGAAAGTGAGAAAAGTGTGTTGGTGTAGAGCATGCAGTGCTCACAATATAAAGGAAGTGAAAATTTTTGGTGTGGTTAAAATTAGCAATAGCAAAGCCATATATTTCGACATCTTGATAATTCTTGGTTATGCCAATCATATGTCATTTATGTGCTTCATTATGTATGCTATGCATTAGTTTTCCATTTGAGAGGTGGGGTTGTACTTTGCTATGCTGACTTTCATATCATTAGGCTCTAATACATGGTTAATGATTGATCGTTTCAGGGAACATATATGGTTGTATACCGTCAAAACTTATCTAATATGCTCCACAATTCAGTGATAATGCAATCACTTTTAAGGATAAGAAAAAAATATATAAATTTTCAAGCTCATGGGGCATTTTGCACATAAGTGCAAAACTTCAGGGTGGGTATTTGCAAAACGTAATGTTGACTAACAGAAGAATTTGACGGATGAGGTAAATTGATTAACGTTGTGCAATTTCAGGAGGGTAATTGAAGTTTTGTTAATTTCAGGAGGATAATTGACGAAACTTACAATTTCAGAGGGGTAATTGCATATTTACTCCTTAAAAAACATAAATCTTGTATATTTATACAAACACAAACACAAACACAAAAAATCAATCAGATGACTGGCTCAACAAATTTTGAGCCATAAAATGAATTTTCAAATACGGCATTTCATTAAGGGAAAAAAATATTATCTTAATGTAAGTGAAACTTAATTAGTAGTTACGATGACGATGATATACATGGTTTGGGTTATCACATTTTATGTGGGTGAGTCTAACTATTAGACTACTTGACAAAAAAATATTGGATACCAAGGAAATTTGATCTTACAACCTCATCGGAGAGAACTTTGCGTTTTACGATACGAGTTATCTTGCCATCGTGAGAGAAGCTTATAATCAAGATGCCGGTGGTATTCCTCTAAAAGAGCCTTAACAAAAAATTATTTCTCCCCTTGAAAATTAAACTGAACAAATATATTTGGTTCCACTTTATTTCAGGAGAATGTAATTTGTAAGAATCTCTTTCCAAACTACCAAATGATTATTTACTCTAAATAAAAAATACAAACACAAAAATAGGTTGGTTTTGGATCAAAGCCTTTTCATAGTATCATTTTTATAATGTTTTAAAATTTGAAATATGAGTTTTATGCTTCTTTAGTATCAGGATTTTAGACAATTTTACAGTGTTTCTTATCCAAAATATGCTTTAGTTGATAATATGTCAGGAGTTATCAGGACAAGATTCCATCAATAAACCAAAGTTTTGATGATATCCAAACCACATGTACTATTAAGTTTAGATTTTATGCAACTGTAGAGATTCCAAGAGGTAGCTTTTAATTCATAATTTACATTCTCACAAGGACTTGGCCAAAGGAATATAGATATATTCATTAAATCTACTCACAGACAATGACAACATACATTGGAATGTTCATATATTAGTTTCAAGTTGAATCCCAGGCATAAAATGTGCATGCCATCTGGTGCAACCAGAATATATTGCTGATTCAACTTTCACACAGGGCATCAATCCAACTGCAGGTAAACTCTGTCCACGTCATGAGAGAACAGAATAACCAAAGGGTATTTCAGAATCATCTTGTTAATGATGGAATAAAGAACACCCCAAAGAATAAGGCTTGCCCAAATGAAGAGTTGAGGATAATAACAGGTCTTGCGTAGTAATCATGTAACAGATGATAATCAACTCTAATTTGAACAATAAAGGAAATGGATGGAATCTATAACATTTCCTTCCTCTATATATCTAATTAGGTACATCCCATTAGTCTACAATGTTGCAGAGATTATGAGGCATGCAAGTCATGTGAAGAAGACTCGAGATCCCAATTAATGTCTCCGGAATCAATGCCTCCACATGCAGTAAGAACTGTGGCAAGAATATAATCATCCACCACAAAACCTTCAGCTCGCATTCTATACATGAGTTTTAGAGCCTTTCTACAATGTCCATTCCTTGCATAACCCAAGATCATGGCTTTCCAAGATACCAAATTCCTCTCCGGCATGTTGTCAAAGACTTGAAAAGCATCCGCAATATATCCACATTTTGCATACATATATATTAAAGCACTGTTCACAAATACATTAGATAATGCAGGGGTCTTGCTTGCATTGGAATGAATCAATTTTCCTTGCATCGGAGCTTCTAATTTTGCACATGCTTTCAAAGCTGATGAGTAAGTATAGGAATTAGGTAACACACCTTCTTCCATCATTTCACGCAAAAAATCCAGAGCCTCAGTTTCAAGCCCGAGCCTAGCACACCCGGAGATAATGGCAGTCCATGAGACAACATCCCTTAAAGGCATATGTTTGAGCACATTGAAAGCATGAGAGTAATCTTTACATCTGCAATAGAACCATACCAAAGTGCTTTCTATGTACATGTTAGTATGAATAACACTTTTGATTTTCTGTGCATGAACCTCTCTTCCAATTAGTGAAGCCTTAATCGTGCCACAAGCCATCATGACACAAACAAGTGTCAATTTATTAACATATACTTTTTTCCTCTTCATTAATCGAAAAAAGTTTAAAGCCTCTTCGCCAAATCCATTTCGTGCATAACCTGATATAATGGATGTCCAAGTAGCAGTATTTCTAACCTTCATTCTATCAAATACCTTCTTAGAACTCACAATCTCCCCACATTTTGCATACATATCAATTAGAGAAGTTCCTATAAAAACATCACTCTTGCAGATTTTCTTTGCTATGGCACCGTGTAGCTGTGTCCCAAATTTCAATGCTTTATTTTCTCCACAAGCCTTTAGGGAAGCACATATAGTATATTCATTAGGAAAGAACCCATCACCTAGCATTTGGGACAACAATAACAGCGCTTCATGTCCAAGCCCGTGTTGGGAACAAGCAGTAATTATAGTTGTCCAGCAAACCACATCTAGCTTTGCCATACGATCAAATATTCTAAATGCACTTGATATTTCACCACATTTCGAATAAAAATTAACAATTGCACTGTCAACGATTAGATTGCTCCAGTTGCTTTTCAAGATACGAGCGTGGATTTGTTTCCCCAAGGCTAAATCCACTCTTTTACAGCACAAATTCATGAAACAGACAAACATCTTACTGTTTGGTTGAACCCCGTGCTTAATCGAACTGTGAAATAACTTAAAAGCTTCATCATCCAAATTATATTTTAAATATCCATCAATAATAGCAGTCCATGTAACTGTATCCCTTCTTGACATGCCGTCAAACACTTTACGAGCCTGAACTAACTTACCTAATTTTAAATAACTACAAATCAAATTATTATCAACATAAGTACTTGAACCTCTAAAACATTTCAAGACAATTGTGTGTACCCTTCCTACTTCTTCCACATCACAACACAACCGCAGCCAATGAGCTACTGTTTCTGGATTGAAGCACTCACCTTTCTCAGCAAAATTGTCTATCTTCACGTCTGACGCATCTAGGGGAGAGCTGATAATATCTTGAAAGTTCAACTCTGCAGCATTTAGTGCTTCATTCTCATCACCTCCGTCGGAATCATTATCAAAAGAACAAACAGAAGCAGATGTACTTGCAAACAACAACCCTTCACCAACGCGATTGAGCACCACCCTTGTGTCACGAGCACCGCCATCTGTGTAACAAAATAGAATGCATTTTTAGTAAATTAAAGAGAAAGGCGTAAGCATCAGTAAAACTCACAAGACTGACCTTTGTAAGAGAAAGAGAAAGAGCGAAGTGAAGAATTAGTAATGGATAATGGAGAAGGTAAATCTGGAGGCGGTTTAAGAGTGAGAAACTTCGAGGAATGAAGAACAATAGCAGTAGTTGGTAACTCCATTAGAGTGAAAGAGACGAAGAGGATAAGAAGAAATTAAGCTGAGGATAACGTTAACGTGCTCTTTCTTTCTTTCTTAATCATCTCACACCTTTTCAATCCAAAATTACTCTTTTTTCTCGCATTATCCAAAAAATGTTATAAATCAACTTTTATTACTCTAAATTAAAAGCTTAATTTCCTTAGTTGTACTATTGCTCAACTTTAAATATTTGTATTTAATTAAATTAAGGTTGAGAATAGGCGGAGTCAAATAAGGTTTTGCAAGACTTATGTTTGATTTATTAAAAATTTAAAGACATGTAATCTCTCATAGACTTTTGTTTTTAAGTATGAGTATGAACTTTCTAAGGTTTGATATGACATGTTACTCTATTTAAAAGTTTATATTTCATGTGAACATATTTAAATTTATTTAAACATTAATCATATTACTTATTTAAATATTGATTTCTTTTTTTCCTTAAAAAAATATCTAAATAAGTAATAAGATTCATGTTTAAATAAATTTATGAACTAAAAACCATTGAGATTAAACTCCATTTGAATATTTAATATGACATTTTAGATAATTTGGCTATAAATGATATAATATTTTAGTTCTAATTTATAATAATACATTTAAATATGCAAAAAACAAGTTTAAATTACTGAAAAGTTAACAATTTTTAATTTAATCTAAAATATACAATTTAATAATATAATAATAGTAATAAAAAAAACATATTATGAGTTATGCTAACAAGTTGTTAAGGATTCAAAAGAGATAATGATTTATAAATCTTATGTAAAAAAAGTTTTTCAAAAAAAAAAAAAAAAGTCAATGCGTTGAATACACAATTTTGAAGAAAAAATAATTTTTCTTTGGACTTCAAAACAAGTACCTTAAAAACACTTATTAACATTACCCTTTAACTAAATAGACTTTTTAAAAAGCATTAACTTCCTTATTTAACAAAAAAATCCGACCTAATTAAATCTGACGTAGGTTAGACTATAAAACCTATAAACTAGTTTGATACATTCTAACTCTAATTATTAATAATTTAAGAATTAAGGAGGATGATACAATATCTACTATACTAGTAGAAATTTGTGTTCAAAGGATGGATTATGTGTACACTAAACAATCCTTAGCTAACTTTAGAAAAACTATTTCTATGTGTATTAAATTTTTAAAGGTAAATGGTGTTGCAATCTTTTTGTAGCCTTACGCTCTTGAATCCTAAATTTATCTTCTAATATAAAAAGTTGAAGTTAGACATTATACAAAGGGTAATTTATAAGATTCTACATATTAAATAGACACGTTAAATCCATCATCCATATTTTTTAATATACATGAAAAAATAAGAAGGAACTATAAAAAGAAACGAAGATAGTAATTTATACTATGGATGGTCTATATTTGAAAGGGACCAAAAGATAATTAAGCGTGTATTAAATTAAGATGAGTAGCGTGTATTTGCATATACATAGATTTTTCTTCAATAAAATTGTCTTAGTTCATCTTAGGGAACTAAATAATTGTTTTTAACGCAACCGGCCTTTTGAATCAGTCCAAACTGGCGAATAGGCTTTATCCAAAACTGAGTTTGACCTTCATATAATGTTAAACTAAATGACCTCAATAGTATCACCATCTATGAATGATAATTAACCCAACAAAACACTACTTTGTCTTCATTTCCATGCCAAAGTCACCTTCATTCTCTTCTCTTTGTTATCTTCATTGCCTCTTAATTCTATAAATATTGTTTCAACATTCATTGTACCTCAAATTTGTCTCTCTTTAATATTTACTCAAAACAAAGACATGACTTCCCTCAGAGAACTTCTCACACAAGAAGGCTTCAAACAAACAAACAAACTTTCAAAACAAACAAAAGAGATAACATTAACATCACTCCCTTTACCTTTACAAATCTACCATGATAAAAAAAGCATTGATTGCTTCAACCAGAAGTTAGATAAGGATATGATACAAAAAGGGTGTTTGTCATTTGACTCATTTCAAACTAACAATGAAAGGGTTTGTACCTCAGCTGAGGAAACATCGAATTCGAAGTCATTGGTTTCACCGGATTCAAGAAGAGAAGGACCTCCTATGGATGAAGTTGCAATCAGAGCATTGATTAGTATCCTCAGTGACTACATTGAAAGATATATAAAAGACAATTTTTTCAAGAAAACAATCTTTGAGAAGTGCCATTCTTACTTGGTCAGAAGAAAAAACAGTTCAGAATCAGATGATAATGAAAGTGAGATTCTTGTGAAGATGAAACTGAGTATGGAGAATATTGACAAGTTAGTGCATGATCAAGGGACAATAAAAGAGCTTAAGATCATAAGTTTGAGGAATTCAATTGAGCTTTTAACCATAATTGCAGAATTAAATTCCAATAGTTTACAAGCTTCAACAACATGTGGAATACCAAATTCTCATCTCTCTGCTTGTGCTCAACTCTACATGGCAATAGTTTACAAGCTTCAGAAGAACAACAGGGTTTGTGCAAGGCATCTAATGCAAGTGTTTTGTGATGCTCCATTTTTTGCTAGAACCTACTTGGTTCCTGAATTTTGGGAGCTTTTGTTTCTTCCTCATCTTCTCCATCTGAAAATTTGGTATGCCGAGGAGATCGAGACTATTTCGGATTCAAATGAAAGTGATGGTGCGAAGGAAAAGAAAATGAAGTATTTGAGGAGAGTGTACAATAATAAAGTGGACATAGGAACTATTATGTTTGCTTTGTATTATAAGCAGTGGCTTAAAGTTGGGACTATTGAGCCTCCTCTTCCTGTTGTCTCATTGCCATCAAGACATTAATTGATAAGCTTCGATTAAAGTCCAATGAATCGTTTTGAAGAATATGAGTTTGAATCATGACTGTAGCAATTTTTTGTTTCACGTTACTTACTTTCCAGTCAAACTTCGGATTACCAGAGACCTCTTCCCTTAGAAACCGGAAGGTTAAGACTGAAAAAAATAGCCGTCATGACTAAATAGCAAATCATCGACAATGGGTTGAAATTCTCAAACACTTCTTTTGCCGATAGTCTCCTTGAAATTGTTCTAAGTTTCAGAAGGGGACTTAACGATGGATGGCGTGGCCTAAACACGATGTACATTTTGTTCATTTACCTTGGGAGGGTTCCAACTCCTTTTAGTTGCAATAGTATTATTGCTGCTTGATCATTTGGTAATTCTTTCAACTCACTAATCCAAAGGTTGGTCTATACATAATCATCAAATTTGTTTATATGACTTTCATTGTTTTCAAAATCAAACTTTTAGACGATTAATTAGTTAACCTCATTATTCTCTGATAAATTGTATTTAGAATATGGAATAGTTAACTAATGGACTAACATTTCTAAACCCATTCATGACAGTCCTCCAAAGGACACTGCATCTCATCTTACTGATCATGTAACAGAGTTACAGAACAGACTATTAGAAAATCAACTAATAGTAAAGTAGAAAGGTACAAGGCAAGACTTCTAGTCGAAGGATATACTTAACTTGAAGGTATAGATTTCTTCGAAACTTATTCTCTTGTTGCTAAATTGACCACATTAAGATTAATTCTTGCTATGTCTTCCTCTCAGAATTGGCATATACATCAATTAGATGTACATAATGCTTTTTTTGCATAGTAACTTGAGCAAGAAGTCAATATAACTTTACCTCATGACCTCACCAATGTCTATCCTGATAAAGTGTGCATGTTAAATAAACCAATCTATGGTTTAAAGCACTCTAGCAAACAATGATTTTCCAAACTACATAATGCATTAATATCTAATGGTTATAATCATTCTAGTTCTGATTCTTTCTTGTTTACTAAGAAAATTCCATCTTCTTTTACTGTCATTGTTGTTTATGTGGACAATATCGTATTCGTAGTTGCTGGAGTAGTTGTAATGGTAAATTGGAGTTGTAATAGTTAATGTGGTTATGATAGTTTCAAAAAAAATCACAAGGTGCAATTGTGATTTTTTTTCAAATTCACCGCCAATCTAAACATAGACTATCTCTCCTTGGTGGTATGTACTGCAAATGAGCTGGTTAACTTCAAACAATTCAAAAATCAGTCAGGAATAAAAAACAATGAAAAGGAAAAGGAAAAACCTCCATAATGAGTTGTTTCATGTACTTTTCCTTTGCTTTATTTTATGATAGCTACTGATTTCACAACCCTGAAAGCTTGTTCAGCCAAAGGAAGAAAAAGGTTAAAGGTACAACAGAGTTTAGAGGGGTACTACTACTAGTTAAAGGAATCCAAAATTGTGGCTTTGCATTGATCTCAATACCATCTTTATATCCAGCACCATTCAATAATACCATGTGGTTCTTATTCTTCTCGCGCACCTAATTTGTCACGCTAGCCTGAAACATCTGTCTGTTGGCTCACCTAACTAGGTGTCTGTTGTCACTTAAATGTGTTTGATTGCAGTCAGTGATACCATTAAAAAAGTCACTATATATACAATAATCAAGAAAGAGACCAGAAACCTTACTGATGACTCCTGTCTTAATGTGTATTTGGTGTTTATTAGAGTTTTCTGACATTTTATTTAAGGATGAGTAACGATAGTTGTACAACCGTTTTGTGACAATTTTCTTTTCTCTCTCTCATCTTATTGATAAAAAATAATAGAGACAATGAAAAGAGAGAGTAAAAAGACATGTGAGTATGAGAGAGAAAATTGTTCAAAAGTTGTCACAAAATGGTTGTACAAATATCATTTCTCTTTTAGGATTTGTAGAGGATTCTAGTGAGTCATTGGTAGTTGGGCAAGAGTTTGAAATATTTTGTTTAAAATCATTGTGAGTCGTTGTGTTTTTCTAACTAAACAACTCTATAGGGTTGTCTTTTTGGTATGGACTATTGAGTTGATCCCTTTAGAAGACACCTAGTGGATGTTACCGTATGAAAATGAATCAAAGTGAAGATATGAAGTTCATCTCACTTGGGAAAATTATGTCTCAGGTCTCAAGCACAAGTCAAAGGTTAAAATCTCATGAAGTGGTGAAGGAAGTTTTGGACGCACGTGCCCCGCACATGACATGTATACAATGAAACTACAAAAAAGGAAGAATTTGTTGTTGCACGTGCGACGTGCATTGTGGTGTGTGCGGTGAGCACACTGTGCAATCATTAGATGCCAAGTTGCATGCGCAGCGTGCGTAAGGCTCTATGCAGTGCACGTGCGTGAACGAAAATTAGGTTTTTATAAGCCAAAGCTCAGCCAAGCGAGGGTTCCTAATTTTGATGACTCAAAGGCCTTAGCATGTATAATTATTATTTCCTTTGAATATTGTCGCGTCATTTTTTAGAGATTAAGGCTATTTGATTAGCGTTTGACTCACTAATTTATTTATTTCACGACTGAACATTTAATTTTTTTTAAGAAAAGGGGAAAAAAAATTCAAACTACCCCATATTTGAAAAGATTTAGGGTTCGGGGGTTAGTTACATAAAGGGAAGGTATTAGCACCCTTTATGTCCATAGCACTCTACAGGAACCTCTTGGTTTTATTTAACTAATGTGCTATAAACTTGCTTTGTTTAAAAGAAATGGAATTGAAGTGATAAAAAAAATAAAGACTGATTTTATTTACATTTTTTATTGTTTGGAAGGACGAGTGTCATTTGCCTACGTACCCGTGAGGGATCAAAACCTCGTAGTTCGGGGTAGAAATTGACGTTTGATTTGTTTCTGTGTTTTTTATTAGTTTTGAAAAAGTTTAAAATAAAAGTCAAGTGGCAAATAAGAATTGGTTTGTATTTTTTAATTAAAAAGAAAATAGACTTAAGGTATAATTAAAGTTGATTGCAATTTGATTAAGAAAATATATATATAAAAAAAAAAAAAAGGATCACTTGATTTGAGAATCAAGGTTTATTATGAAAATATTTTTGTGATTTTGGTTATTATAAACTCCTAAAATGCAGAATTAAAATAAATAAATAAATAAATGACCCAAAAGCAAAACAAAAATGAGGTATTTTAAAATACCTTGAAATCGAAAGGGACGGAAAGGAGTAGAAAAAAAAAAAGAAAGACTTGTCAACACAAGTCGAGAGAGGGAGAAGAGAAGCACAGGAAGCATCAACTGTGAATTTTGGTGTCTGGAATGCATTGTGTGAACTCTCTATTTATAGAGAAAATTCACAACTAAAAAGTGAGAAACTTTGGGAACAAGTAACTCATCTAGTACAAAAAAATCTCAATTGTGTACCAAAATATATCATATTGAGCACAAAAATATATTATTCAGTACATAAATATGTTATTCAGTAAATAAATATATATTATTGAGTATCAAAATATATTTCAGATCAAACACTAAAATACATTAGATTGCCTACCAAAATATTTCAGATTGTGTTCCAAAATATTCTAGATCGCGTTCTAAAATATTTTCGCAAAACTTGGGGACTAAGAAAACACTTTTTAATAATGATTAAATTAATTAATTAATTTATCATTTTCAAATAATATTTTTCTAGTGCTTACTTCGTTCACACAATTATGTACCCCCATTAATAAAGATACACCCCCACTATATAATCTTAGATCAAAAATTGATGTATGACAAATATGTTGTTTATCACTATGTATAACTAAACTCTTTAGATTATGATTGAATGACGAACCACTATAATATTGTTAGAACCATTTAATTTATGACGTCCTCTATTAATGCAATTTGAACTATATTTATTCATTATACCTTATGCTTAATGTTTTTCACTCCCTAGTCAACTTTGAATTGATTCTAAGTTATCATTCGCAATTAACACTAGGTGTTGTAACTTGAACTAGGTATGATGTTCTTAATTAATTTATCAAGATATAGGAAATTAATTAGTGTGGCAGATGGTTTAATAATCAATAAAGATTTTGATAAAATTACTTTCACCTAAGTCATTAGGTATCTATTTTAGATAAATATGACCTTGAGCTAAGAAATTGATCTTATCTATTTTGTTAAACTGTTCTGGACATAGAAATCAAATTGTCATTGTTTAGGGTAACTAGTATTACCAAACAAGAACATAGAGAGGATTGAGGAAATCCTAATCACCCATCATCATTTTGAATTAAATCTCTTTTGCAAATCAACTTTTGAAATCTTCCAATTTTACTTTTAATTAAGTATTGATTAAATGTCAAGAAGAAACAACAATCTATGTGGAAAAATAAATCTTTATAAATATTATTACTTGTCGACGCAATTGGTACACTTGTCAAAAGTTTCATCACTTACTATCACTATAGACGATGCTCTGACATCATTAGGCAGCTGACACCTCAAATGCTCGATGTGGTATAATGAATTGTGCAAGAATGGGGTTGAGATTGAGAATCATCAACTTGTTGAGGGATTCATGAAATCACAAGAGGAACTAAATATGCAAATAGAACGTGAATTTTTTTTTTTTAATTTAAACATATTATCGTACATTAATTTTTTACATATTTAAATGTATTATTATAAAATATAATTGAAATAGGTTGTTAAATATAGTCATGTACTTTAAATATCATATTAAATCGTAAAATATAACTAATCTCATTGATTTTATAGCTCCATAGTTAATTAAAATAAGTATCATATTATTTATTTGAATAAATTAATATGGAATAGATTTTCTTTTAAATAGATTTTTAAGTAGGCTTACAAGTCATAACTAGATTTCAAAAATGCTAAACTTAGACCTAACTGTGTAACATGTCAAACTCAACTTAATTTTTTTTTTTATCAAGTCAAACTTAAACCTTCTAAAACCTATATTCAATCACCTGGTCCCTTAACTTAATTGATTGTCTCAATTTGGTCCCCTATTTATAATTTGTACCAATTTGGTCCCCTATGTTTTTCTCCGTTACTAGTTTTAGTCCTTTCTGTTAGTTTCTCTCAAAAAAACGTTAACTTATGTACCAATTTGGTCCCTTATGTTTTGCTCCGCTACTAGTTTTAGTAATTTCTATTAACATTTTTTTGAGAGAAACTAACAAAAAGGACTAAAACTAGTAACAGAGCAAAACATAAGGCACCAAATTGATACAAATTATAGTTAAAGGATCAAATTGAGACAATCAATTAAGTTAAGGGACCGGGTGATTGAATAAGCCCTTAACTTATTTCCACGCCTAATTAAGATTCTTTTGCTTATCTCTTTGACTTGTGGAAAAGTCTAAGTCTTGATATCCTTGAGATGTAACAAGAGCATATGGTTGAATCACTGAAACTAGTATCTCATTTATTGTTGATAATTTGTGATTCCAAATTTAATGGATGATCACTCGGATCATAGTTGTGTTGTGTGCCATTTAGGGTGTCGGGATTGTGAAAGAATTTCCAAAAACATATATTTTTAGAAAGTTTTTTTTTGTCAAAAATAAATGATATTCATTCATTCAAATTGATAGAATATATCGATATAATATAAATCCAAATTCGCTAAAAACAAAAAGGATGAATCTGTGAACAAACTCACAACATCCATGTTAATAGCATAAAACGGCAAAGTACATATGCCTACAAATGTGACTAATATGACTATATTCAAGTCTCCAGAATAATCATGTCTCCGGATCTGCAACGTTGACGACGACAAAGTCATTGTCATTGATCGGATTTACACTTGCTCAAAGCTAATCTTTCAACCTGAATCAAATAAACACTGCACTAAGACGGGAAATCAAAAACACACCACACAAAGACGGGAAATCAAAACAAACAAAGTCGTTCAGAGACGACGAAATCACAAAAACAAACGAAAGAAAACAGAAAATAACTGAAATCACTTATTCGATTAAGATGGAAGGAAAAACAACTTGGAGGGGTGATTTTTGGGTCAAAATTGACCCTAAATCACCTCTCTTTGACAAGAGAAAGAAGATGAAATGGGCGACAGCTAGGGTTTGAGAAGGAGCTTGGATACATTTAATATAATTTAAGGGAGTTGTGTTATTTGTACAACTAAAATTGGACAACTAATGTAACACCGTATACTATTGTGAGGAACATGCAAATCGAAACGGTCAAAAAAATATTAAAAAATAGCAAATAAGTTGTTGGTTGTACAAATGAGATGTTCACTTGTGAATTCTTAATTTAAGTGTATTGTTAACCAGTGTCTCCTAAGCATTAGTTAATGAATATGTAAATAAAAATTGTCTAGAAAATATAAATTTTTACTTTTGATTATGTAATGATTGCATCACTATTTTATGAAAACTTTTTTTTATGGGTCTTGCTAAGCAGTTCCCTCATGACAATGGTTAAGAAAACTATAAATAGAAAATTTATCTTGAAAATATAAGTTTTCACTTTTGATTAAGTAATAATTATACTACATTTTATAAAAAGTTACTTATTTTGGTTGCTTAACCAATGCCCTGAAGGCACTGTTTAGCATTCTCCTTTTTTTTTATATTTTATTTTGGTTGCTTAACTAATGCATCTCTGACTCTTTAGCATTCTCCATAATGATGCAATTTGATTAAGAAATGTGGCATCTATTTGGCTAAAGAACGTGGGCGCATGAAAAATTGTGTTTGATGAGCTTCGAACACATGACATGGGTACACTCGAATAGGCGTTTCCTTTCACTGTTGTGCCACACATTGCATCTTGTCATTACAAGAACTCTTCCAAATAGTTGTCTCTCTTCACCAAAGTGTATAAGTTTCTCTATAAATAGAGACGCTTTTGTGCCAGAAAAGACACAAAAATCATATGATTATGTGCAAAAAAAATCATGTTGAAAAAATTCATTCATTTTTTTCTCTAGTGCACGAAAGTAAATGAGATAACTTTGTTTTGTTAAATATTATTGATCGACACGCGTAGTGTGATTGTGTAATTTATGTCAAGTATTTCAAAGTATCTTGAAGAGAATTTGTTAGAATACTCATTTACATCCGATTAGCATAAATTGGTGGGACGGATTAAACATTTTAATATCTTCGTACACGCTTTGGAATTTATTCATTCATCATCTTCTTGTTCAAGTTAAGGGATCAACCTAAGAACATAAATTTATTTCGGCTGTCCTTCGACATAGTTTGAGGGATCACAATTTGTTAGAATGCTTAACTAAGAGAATATTTGGCCTTATACAGTAAGGTATACATGTTTAATAATTTAATTGTTAATAACTGAGATTGTATGTTTAAGAAATTTAACATTTTTTATGATGATTGGAGGGGATTGAGTTATGTTTTCTTTAAAGAAAATGCTACGTTCTCCATCAAAAGCTTTTCTTCCTTTTTAGTTAAAACATTTGATTAAATACATTTGAAAATCAACAAAGTTGAACAAAGGTTAAATCGCCACAACGAGCAAAGGTGATGTCAAGGCGAGCTAAGTCAGAAAGTGGCCAAATTCACAAGTCCATGCATTGCCACAACGAGGAGGAAGCGAGCTCACTCACCATGGCGAGCTAAAAGCGAGGAGTTCAAGAAAGTCCAGTTTTCAGAAGTCTCTATCACGCCACAACAAGCCCATGGCGTACCAACTCGCCATGATGAGCCAAGAAGCGAGTGGAAAGGCGAGCAGTTCCAGAAAGTCAAGAATTCAGGAAAACAAGACCTCGCCATAGCGAGCAACAGCCTCGCCATGGCGAGTTAAGGCAGTCTAAACTCCTGGGTGACGTGGCAGAAACCCACTGGTGAAGAAAGCTCAACTCACCATAGCTAGCATCATCTCGCTGAGCGAGTTGTCACTTTTCAAAAACACTATAAAAGCCTTTTTCTCATATTTTTAAGATACCTTATGTTACTTTTAGAGTGAGACAGAGGCGAATTTGAGAGACACAAAGCAAGAGTGTTAGGAAGTGGATTCTTTAAGATTGTTAGAGAAATCAAGATCTTGTCATGCAATCTTATCTTTTCTTCCATTTTTGCAAGGCTACCATGACAATGAGTAGCTAAACGCCATCTTGTTGGGGTTAGATGTAAATGATCAAGCACAATATGCATTCTTAATGATCTATGCAATATATGATTGTAGTTTTATTTGATATTGGTTTTGTTCTTGTGTTTTTATGCTTTGATCTTATAGATTTGAAATGAGATTGAAAAATACTTTTGAATCTAGTTTAAGAACATACCTATTGAATTTTGAATCCTAGAAATGGAAATTAGGTTTTGGTAATCACTTTGAATATCTAAGCTTAATGCTATCGAATCGTTTAATAGATTGAGAAATCGTTGATTAAACGATACAGTTGAGTTCACGACATTATAAATAGTGTTGTCGAGGATACGTGGTAATATCGGATCATAACTAGAATCTATATGCTCGATTATGCGAATATATGCGTTGTCTGATCAGTGAAGTCTAATCACAACTGTTTTAAACCTCTATTAAATCTCCGTTTAATTATCGCATTTTTAGTCCGATTAGTTTATACAACAAACAACCAATTAAACCCTACACTTAAGATGATGATTAATGTTGAACAATTTGTGATATCGCTCTAGGCCCTGTGGAAACAATACTTCAATACTTACTTTTGATTGATAGAAAAATACTACATCAAATTACACCTCCAATATAGTACTAAGACCGCTCTTTTTAATACTGAAACCAAACAATTATGGTACTATGACCATTCTACTATGGTATAGTGACCACTCAAATACAATGTTATCACTTACCACCATTCTAACTTTTAAGATCTCGAAATATCAATATGATATTTCAATCACTCAAATATGGTACTACCACTATTCTAACCACTATATAAACCCTACTAATATGTATGATCCATCAAATGTAAAACTTCCACCTTTTAAATTCACACTACACTATTTATATTCAACGTAAGAATTTATGTTTAGTGTTTTAACTTAGTTTTCACAAATGTTTCAACGGTAGTTAGATACAAAATATAACCAAAATTATAGTTTATGAATTTATTATAATTTTCGTTGAAAAAATAAATTTGTAGACATTTATCAACAACAATTTTTTTTTTGTGTTACTTATCAACAACAATGATCGATTGCCAATATAAAATAATAAAAAAAAAATAGTTCAGTGCTCCGGCCACCAAATTACTAGGAAAAAAAAAAGCCATAAACCACCGGAGAGTACTCCAAGTTACAAACCGTGTGCAACAAGGATAATTTTTTTTTTGAAACCGTGTGCAACAAGGATTGTCTCTATCTTTTAATTTTTTCTTTTTTGTCTCTTTGTACTTTTTCTTTTTTTTACAATACTCTGTGTGTACTTTAAAAAAAAAAGGAAATGTTAACTGATACCTCTGGAGCACTTGTTAAGGATATGAAAAAGAAAATTATATATTAGTTAATGCATTGAAATTGTGCAATTAATTTATAATAAAGTCAAAAACAATTTACTTTTATGGTATGCTTAACCAGTGTCCCGAGGACACCGGTTAGCAGGACACTTTAAAAAAAGATTGTGAGCAAATATTTAAACGGAATTAATATGTCTAGATAAATCTTTAATGAGAGAGTCTTCAACATTTAAGACTCGAGTGATGGATATATATTAAGAGCATTGCTATTTATCTATAGAGTTTTTTTTTATCAAGAAAAGCTCCCCCTCAATTAAATTTGTTATTAGCTGGAAAAGGAAATAATGATGTGTAATTAAGAAAATGTTTTAGCAAATATACCGTTCGGAAAAAAAATTTGGTACATTTTGTTGCTGTATCTATCAATTTCCATATGTTAAAGTCTTTGTTACAATATAAGAGTATGCCGTGTCGTGAAATCATCTGGACAGATTTTTTTGCTATACGTAGCATTTGCCTATTCTTTATTACACGTAAAAACATTTAAAAAGTTTAGTAGTAGAGAAAATAAAGAGAATTCCAACTTGAATATTGGACCATCTTTGATCATAATGTTAAACGTACTTGTCAAAGAAAGTATGTTAAAGCATGTGATGTCGTAAACGAGAATTGACAGGAGACAAAAAAGGGCTATAGAGAAATCAGTCAATGAGAGATTAGGTAGAGAGACTAACCAAATGACAAGAGTCTAAGTCACACCTTCCACCCCTTCCTCGTAAATTCCTCCTGTATTTTCGTCCCACTTTCCTCTCATTCATTTCATTCTTAACTGCTAAGTATTTATTCTATTGTTTACACCGAACATTCCCTTCTCTCTTACACCTATGTCATAACATAAATAAGATAAAACAAATATAATATACTTTTCTTTTTGTTATTGTTGAAATTTGCGTGATAATATCTGCTCTGATTTAGTTCAGTGTTCATTGAGCTTCATATTATCCACCTCCAGTTAAATTTCTATGCATTATATTAAATTTAATTACACTTTAATCTTAATGTGTTTATAATGTAGTAGGGTTAGTGTAGTGGTTGGGACATGATTTATTTGTGCAAGTGTTGGTAACTAAACTGAGATTTGAAAATAAACTCTTTTAATTTTTTTTGTTATATTAATTCTCAAAATAGTTATACAAATACTTGATTGTATGTATTTTTTTTTCTTCGTGGAGATTGTATATATCTTATATAACAACTTGCGAAAAGTCAAGCATTCAGGTGTCCCTCTTTCCGTATTTTTTATTGCGTTAACGCATGTAGATTATCAATGATATTTTAAAAATTTACATGTAAATTACAAAAGATAATTTATATAAATATATATTAAAATTATAAGTATAGATATAGATATTTGTGAATTTCAAATGTAACAAACTTAAACCATACTATTTATCATTTTCAATGACAACAATAATATAACAAATAAAATAAAAATTATAAGTATAGATATAGATATTTGTGAATTTCAAATGTATCAAACTTAAACCATATTTATCTTTTTCAATGACAACAATAATATAACAAATAAAATAAAATTCTTATCTTTTTTAATAACACCAACAATATAACATTATTATAAGAAAAAATTGTTCAAGTCCAATATCCTCCTAAAAAATGGGTTGTTTTCTTGATATATAGTATAAATATAATATAGATGTATGTAAAAGGGTTAGGGATCTGGTCTAAAAATAAATAAATAAAAGGGATATAGATTTTGTGATTTTTTTTTTCCGGTTATACCTTTAAACAAATTTTTCTATAACAATATATCATTGGTGTTACTAAAAAAGATAAAAATTTATATTATATTTACATGTCATTAAAAAAAGATAAATATTCCTAAAAAAAATTAAAAAAGATAAATATGGTTTGTTGTAATTTGAAAGTGACAAACATATATTCTATAACAATATATTAACTGGGTTGCCTTTTTTATTTTTATATAATTTTTCCTTAGGATACTTTGCAGATTTATATAGTTAAAAATGAAAATACATATACAAAAAAAATACTATAATAAAATATTAAAACCTTGAAATATAAAACTAACATTTTAAATTAATTAAAATTGGTAAAAAAATTCTTTAAAATTAAATATAATTATTTGTTTTTGGTATAAAGTTATATATAATTTTGTTAACTAAGAATTTCTATTATTTTATATTATTTATTTTACATCACAATATTATTTAATTCATCTTAAATACTTAACATGATATCATAATATTGTTTTTAAATAAAAAAATATAATACTAACTAATTTTAAATTTTCACATGAAAAATAATATTCTTTTTGTCGCACAATAAGTGATCAGTTGACTCCTTTAAAAAAGTGATTGTTTGACTACTTTACACAAATTAAAAAATATATAAAAAAATAAAACTTTTATTAATTTTTTTTATTAAATTACTCTCTATATTAAATATAAAGAAAAAAATATCCAAAAAATAAAATGTTTTTGTTGAAAATTCAAACCAAATACATTTGACTATTTTTAATGATTTTGAAGTCATTAAATTTTATTTTATTTTTGGTACATATCTTTTTGAAAAAAATTATTTTTGGTACATGAAGTCATTAAATTCTTTTTTTGTTGGTCAAGCGAAGTCATTAAATTCTTCTTTTTTTTGTTCAAGTAAAGTCATTAAATTCTATTATATTAGTACTATTTGTTTCCTAAAAACCCTCTTTGTGACAAAAATAAAAAAACCAAGAAAACTCTCTAAATTGGTTGAGATAGTTGCTATAAGTACGCAAAGTAGTGTGCTTAGTGTGTTGTTTCGTTCGCGCGTCAGTTACTTTCTTTTTATTTTTTCCCGATTTACTCCAATTTCAATTCTCATCGTTCCAATGGATCAACGCGGTTTCAGAAACACAACCGGTGGCAATAACCGTAACGGTAATGGTGGTGGCGGTGGCAGAGGAAGAGAAAGAGAGTTTCAACAACAATCAAGTCCTGGTGGTGGTCGAGGGTTTACTCAACAACCGCAAAACCGTTGGCAACAAAGGCCAATTCCACCTTCTTCCTTCACTCATGGTCCATCTTCAACTCCTGCTCCGATCACCAAGCCCAACCCCAACAACCATCAACCCCCAGTCCAAACTCGTCCACAAGTTCAAACACATCCACTTCCAGGTATAAATTTTGAATTTATTTTTTTATTTTTTATTTTTTTTCACTTCAGTACCCTAATGTATGTGATCGATCACAAAGCCCTAATTTTTTGTGTGCAAAATATGTTGAATGATGTAATGAGGGTGTGATTTTCCGTCTATCTATGAAGCACTGACACAACACTGATCATCGACACCGGTAATACTTTAAGAAAATACTCCATACATATTATTCAAGATATTTATGGTCAAAATTATGCATTGTCATGCGTAATAGGGTCAACTGTGTCATGTATTATGGGACGGAGGGAGTAAATTAATGGAATTTAATTTAAATGTATGTCATACACCAGACACACCTTTGATCAGAAGTGTCGGTGGTTCAAAGTTTTTATTCAATTAATATGACAAACCACATCACACAATTTACGAATTTATGTAGATATTTTATGAAGGTTGTTACGAATTATTAAAAAAAAAGTGATTTTAATACTCAAATTTAGAGGCTAATTTTTAGAGATTTTTGAAAAAGCAGAAGTTTTGTGTCTGTTTAACTGAATGAAAATAACTTATTTTTTTATAAAAACAATCAGTTATAAAAAAAAAATATGATTTTTGGAGTAGTTACTAAAAACAATTTCTTATTTGAACCAGTTTTTAGATTTTTTTTTCCTTCAGATTCTCATTGTTTGAAAATATGTAACAAACGGAGGAAAATTTCTAAAAACTCGTTATTTTATTTTTAAAAAATGGTTTTTTCATGAAAAAATATTATAGCAAACAGGCTCTAAATACTAGTGGAAACATCAACTTATATCTGAGAGGGAAGATGTTTTTCTGTGCAGATATTGGAGCTCTGAAAATAAAAGAGCAGCCCGTGGAAAATACCACAATTGGACCCATGTTCCGGCCTGACAAGGGAGGGACAGTGTCAATTCGAGACTGCAGACTTCGTGTCAATCATTTTCCAGTTGCTTTCAATCCACAAAGCATTATCATGCACTACGATGTGGATGTGAAGGCTTCTGTGCCACCGAAAAAGGGTTTGCCTCCGAAGAAGATTTCCAAGTCTGACTTGTCTATGATCAGGGACAAATTGTGTGCTGATCATCCTCAGATACTGCCTTTGTTGAAGACTGCTTATGATGGAGAGAAAAACATCTTCAGTTCCGTGCCATTGCCTGAAGAAACTTTTACCGTGGAGGTCTCAAAAGGAGAAGATGAAAGAGCTGTTTCTTATACAGTTACTATAACACTGGTGAACAAACTTGAGCTTCGCAAGTTGAGAGATTACCTTAGTGGCAATGTGTATTCCATTCCGAGGGATATTTTGCAGGGAATGGACTTAGTGGTGAAGGAGAATCCGGCAAGGCGCACAGTTTCTTTAGGACGATGTTTCTTTCCCACCAATCCTCCCTTAATACAGAAAGATCTTGAACCCGGAATAATTGCAATTGGAGGATTTCAACACAGTCTCAAGACAACGGCTCAGGGTTTAGCTTTGTGTCTTGATTATTCAGTCTTGTCTTTTCGAAAGAAAATGTCAGTCTTGGATTTCCTCCATGATCATATTAGAGGTTTCAATTTGGCCGAGTTCAGGAAATATAAGAAAGTTGTCGAGGAGGTACTCTTGGGATTGAAAGTAAATGTTACTCACAGAAGAACCAAACAGAAATACACTATTGCTAGGTTAACAGATAAAGATACTCGCCACATCACTTTCCCTATTTTGGACCAAGAGGGCCAAACCCCACCTAGAAGCACCTCTCTTCTTGCCTACTTTAAAGATAAACATGGCTATGATATTGAACACAAAGATATTCCTGCCTTGGATTTTGGGGGAAACAAGACTAATTTCGTGCCTATGGAGCTATGCGTCTTGGTTGAGGGTCAGCGATTTCCGAAAGAGTATTTGGACAAGAATGCTGCCAAGAACTTGAAAAATATGTGCTTGGCTAGTCCAAGGGACAGGGAATCTACAATACAAATGATGATGAAGTCCAGTGATGGACCGTGCGGGTAAGGGGAATATAATTATTATATTACAATACATGTTGGAACTTGAATTGTTTACTTTATATTTTTATTGTTAATTGTTTTATTCTTGCTGCTTTTAATTAAACTGTGTTAGCTCAGCTTAATTTCACTAATTCTAAACTTCGTAATGGATGGATTAAATGGATTCACCTTGGATGGATACTGACCAAAAGAATTCTTTTGCCACACTTATATAACATGCTTGTTGAGATGGTTATGCATTTTTATATATGACAAATTGGCTTCAAATGAGTTTTAAGTTGCATATATTTTTCTTCTTACACTCACTTTCTCCTCATTCGTTAGCTATGTACGTGTAGGTGGTGCCATAAATGTTTGTTGTTAGATTATTATCTTGCTTGATATATTATGCCGAAAATGTTATTATTGAATGGGAGTGTTTTTTGTAGAACCTGGCTGCAGCCTTTTCTGATTTATGGTTACAAACAAATAATGCAATGATGAAGTTGATAATTAAGTGCTTGTGTCAAACTATTTTTAATCTAGTTTTTTTTTATTTGATATGAAAATGAAGCATTTTTGCCACTTTAGGTTCTCTGTATCTTCCTTCCATGCTGCTTTGTACTGTCCAACAATGTTACTTTTTGAAAAATCAAATCATCCTGTTTTCATAAGAAGTATTATTTTGGTGCAATGTCCCATGCATTGGGCAATTTCTCCATATTTGTTGGCTTGATTATGTTTGAACTGTTTTGCTGTCGTCCCATAAATGCAGCTGAAATGGTAAAAGACTGAAAATTTGATCCGTTAAAGCATGGCGGGTTTGAACCTGCACTACCCTTCTCTACATTTAGTGTGTGCGACTCTCACCCCGCTAGGCTATTTGAAAACTAAAAAAAATGTTTTGGTGCCATAGATACAAGTTTATGATGACCCTATTCGAGTGTTAATTCCCTTCCTTTGTAATAGCTCGATATATGATTTATACTTTGTGTTTTTTATAGTTATCAATTTATCTCCTCGTCTGTAAAAGTCACTGTATTATTTTGATTTGTCCTAGCTTTATTATTTAAATTTGTTAGAAGCAGATGCCTCACATAATCTTTTTTGACAGCGGTGGTATTCTTCAGAATTTTGGAATGAATGTCAACACTTCCATGACAAATGTGACCGGACGTGTAATTGGACCTCCGATGTTGAAGTTAGGCAATCCACGTGGAAAGAGTACTCCTATGAAACTGGATCCAGAGAAATGCCATTGGAATCTAGTTGGAAAGTCAATGGTAGAAGGAAAAGCTGTTGAATGTTGGGGCATCCTTGATTTTACCAGCAATGCACCTAATTGGTGCAAATTAAGAGGCAATCAGTTCGTTAACAATCTTATGGATAAGTACAGAAAGTTGGGAATTGTCATGAACGAACCTGTTTGGCATGAGTTTTCTGCAATGTGGAAACTTGGGGATTACAATTTACTATGTGAATTACTTGAAAATATAAATGAGAAGGTTCAAAAAAAGTGCCGACGGCGGCTGCAATTTCTTCTCTGTGTGATGGCCAACAAGGATCCAGGTTACAAGAGCCTCAAGTGGATTGCTGAGACCAAGGTTGGCATAGTGACACAGTGCTGCTTATCTGGTAATGCTAATGAAGGGAAAGACCAATATCTCACAAATCTTGCTTTAAAAATCAACGCAAAAATTGGAGGCAGTAACGTTGAGCTCATTAATAGGCTCCCACACTTTGAGGATGAAAGTCATGTTATGTTTATAGGGGCTGATGTCAATCATCCAGGTTCTCGGGACACAATTAGTCCATCAATTGTTGCAGTGGTTGCCACTACTAACTGGCCAGCTGCAAATCGCTATGCAGCACGTGTTTGTGCTCAAGAGCATTGTACAGAGAAAATTTTGAATTTTGGAGAGATTTGCCTTGACCTTGTTAGACATTATGAGAAGTTAAACAAAGTCAGGCCCCAAAAAATTGTTATCTTTCGTGATGGTGTTAGTGAGAGCCAATTTCACATGGTTCTTGGTGAGGAGTTAAAAGATTTGAAGACCGTGTTTCAGCACTCAAATTACTTTCCAACTATCACTCTTATTGTAGCTCAAAAGCGACATCAAACTCGATTGTTTCCTGCAGGTGTAAAGGAGGGGGCTCCCAGTGGAAATGTGTTCCCTGGAACAGTTGTGGACACAAAGGTCGTACATCCTTTTGAATTTGACTTTTACCTGTGTAGTCACTATGGAAGCCTAGGTACTAGCAAGCCCACTCACTATTATGTCTTGTGGGATGAGCACAGGTTTACTTCTGATAATTTGCAGAAGCTCATATATGATATGTGCTTTACCTTTGCAAGGTGCACTAAACCTGTATCTTTAGTCCCTCCAGTGTATTATGCTGACCTTGCTGCTTATAGAGGAAGACTATACTATGAAGCAAAGATGTCAACTCAATCTCCATATTCAACTGTATCTTCTTCATCATCACCTTTAGCTTCTTCATCCATTTCATCCACCGCCTCAATTTCAAATGATCCAGGGTTTTACAAGCTGCATCCTGATACGGAAAACGGAATGTTCTTCGTCTGAAGCCTGCACATACTCTTTCTTTAGTGGCAGTAGAACTATTTATGGTATAACTTCATGGTTCTCTTTGCATTGGGACAAAATGCTTTTCCTGCTTGAAGTAATTAAGTAGTTTTTCTTTTTGTTGAAGTATTTAAGTAGTTTGTGGATTATGTCTTGTTCTTTGTTTTTAGTCGTCATGTCGGATGTTTGTCGTGTTTATGTTATTTTATTTTAGTTAGCAATTGGGCTAATGCACCAAGTCATTTTGGGGATATGCAAAGTCTCATGTGGCTTGTGATGTATTTATCTGACGTTTCAGTTGCTGATTTTTATTATCTGTTTGAAATTTATTTCAGTTATATTATTGCAGTTAATTATAATCTTTTCCATTTCATGACATTAATAGCCTGTTTGGAACACTTTTTGTTTTTAGTTTTCAAAATATGTTTTAAAAACTAATTTTAGAAAAGGGATTTTAAGAAGAGAAAAAGAAAAAACT
>Ga0315914_1001880_pt1 | contig 31998 bp, 18 predicted proteins | sample MpolenodulesMG_FD_203920 | JGI IMG/M metagenome (GOLD analysis project Ga0315914, IMG submission 203920) | Medicago polymorpha root nodule microbial communities from Los Angeles, California, United States - elongated nodules | ecosystem: Host-associated > Plants > Roots > Nodule | place: USA...
GAGACTTCAAATTACTCAAGCACAACTGCAAGAGATTTCCTATGCTCAAGAACACAATCAAGAGACTTCCTATGCTCAAGCACAACTGCAAGAGACTTTTATTCAAACAGAATTACAAAGAAATTTATTTGAGGTTGAACACTTGATATACAATCAGTGGTGTTCACAATGCAAATCAGATACAAACTCTTAAGACTCTAGAATTTCTAAGATATGAACTTTGATAAGAAATTCTAAGTGAACTTTTGATGTGAAACAATTTCAGCAGAGTTTTGGCACTTGTAAATTGTTGTATCAGTCTTAACTTTTCAAACAGCAGGTCTTCACTCCTTTATATAGAGGTGTGAAAGATACGTTGGAAATTTCCAGCACATCAAATAGAGTCGTTTGAAACTTGATCAAATCACCAATGATCTTATGCCTGATTTGGTTATTGTCCTATGAAGGATCAATTTCAAATTCATTCCAAGTCTGGAGGAACACCGTTGCAGGCACAGCTGTTAATCTTATACTAGCAGACACAAAAACAGAGTAGAGGAGATAGTGGTTGTACACTTCGTACAAATGTCCTTTTTCAACGCTCTCAACTGAATAAGCTTCCAATGCCTTCAAATCCATTTGAATTAGTCGTTGTTTTATTCTCCCAATCTTCTGCAATGATAGGCGTGATTTAATCTTCATTTGAACAACATTTTGAAGTTCTTCAGTCTTCCAGCTCCTGATGATCTTCAGATGCTTCTGATGACGTCAACTTCTGGTGACCAGCTTATGAGGAGAGTGCTTCTGATGACGTCAGCTTCTTCAGAACCGCTTGTCTTCAGAACCTCTTTTCTTAAGATGTTTCAAGCTTCCTTCTTGTTGATTCCATTGCTCTCATTTGTTCTTCCAGAACCTATGATTTAAAGAGACACTAAATTTTTGTCTATGGTCCTGCACACTTGAACAAATATTAGCATATCCAATTGACAATTTTTAATACATTGTTATCATCAAAACATAAAGGGTAATGCTAAACACATTTTGTTCCAACACAACCAACGTCGAAATCTTGGTTGTTGTCATTAGTATCGACATAAGTAACCTTCTCTTTTTTGCCACCATACTTGTTAGCCCTTTCTTTTTCAGCTTTAAGTCTTTCGACTTGTCGGACTCTATCTGCTAGCTGTGCTATATTTCTTTCGAATAGAATAGTCTAGACCGCCAGCAGCCATTTCGACTAATTCATGTTCAGGCACTTGAGTAAAACATCTAGCTTTGAGAAGCCTGAATCTATTCAAGTAATCGTCGATAGATTCTGTCGTTTTACGTCAAACACTTGCCAATTCTTTGAGACTGATCTTAGATTGTCCCATGTATAATTGTTCATGGAAAGCCTTTTCTAATTGACTCCAAGTAAAGATGGACCCTGGAGGCAACATTGTATACCAAGTAAAGACATTCTTTGTCAATGAACATGGGAAAAATTTCATTCTCAAGTTCTCATTGTTTGTTATGTCATCCGCTTCTGTCAAGTAACGAGCGATATGTTCAACAGTGGATTCATTAGTTTCTCCACCAAATTTGGTGAATTTAGGGATTTTCCAACCCCTAGGTAATTCCTCCATTGTCACATACTTAGGTAAAGGTGACACGAAATTAGGTCTATGCAGACCCAAATTGAATCCATTTTGAGTCAAAAGGGTTTCGACTACGTTGGCAATATTGTTTTGACCATAAAATTAAATTGTTGGGCTTGCCTAACTAATTGATCAGGATTTTGGTTCCTTTGAACCAAAATTGGAACTCTTTCCTACACCCCTAGCGCTGATGGTTCGACCACAGGTTGGGGCACTTGATTGATAAGATTTCCTGCATTAGGTCTATTGACATGCATTTCAGCAGGCCTATGATTCTGAACTTGAGGTATTTGCACATTTCGCCTTGGAGGAGCGCCAAAGAAATCAATGATTCGCCCCATCTGGTTTGATAGTGCCAAATAACTACTATGGGTATCCCTAATTAAAGGGTTAAATATCGTTCCAATTTGTGGAGTCAGCATATTGACCATTTCATGGTTACTATCTTCCATTATTTTAAGGCAACCAAGGAAGCATAGGTTTAAAAAACACTCGGCCTAGGATAATAAAACTAAGGGTGAATCGTATTTAAATTCTCTAAAACAACATGTGGACTATTATGGAGGCCATCATAAAAGATGAAGGCATTATATATTTTTGGTTCCTAAGATTTGACGAATCAAAGGACCATGGATTTTGAACTAACGGATTGCCAAAATTCACGTTAGATTGTGTAACCGCTACAACCGTCGAAGATGTAACGGGAACGGTTGATGATATATTTGCGCCATGGGATGGCGTTGTATGTGGACTTTGTTGTGGATTTACATTTAATGGTGAATTATCCATATATGCCCTTGTTGGGCTTGATGGTGGCTCATTACTGCGAGTAGAACGTACCATTTCTGTGAGTTTCTTTCTACTCCTCAAGACCATACACACAAAAAATCACCGAAAGTTGAACACAAGGAACGACTTTGAGTAAAAACACAAACCGTCCCACTGGGCATGCCAATTTGTTTACCCTGGATTTTGGTAAACTACTGAGTTGGTTTTAAGACAAGGGCGAGTGAGATCAGCCAGCAAATCTCAAGACCGTTTGTGTTTGATTGTTCAACTTCGTCTGGTGACTATTCTAGCAAACTATGAATATAACCGTCGAAATCCAGAAAGAGGGTGAGACCCGTCGAGATTATCTTCAATGGATCGATGCAAAAGCTTTAAAGGATTAAAAAAAAAGTAGAAAAAAAAGAGTCTAAAAAAGAGATTAAACTAGAATTGCATTAAAGTAATGAATGTAAAAAGGTGGGTACACAGATTCATACATTATGGCTTGTTTACTCGTTCTCCTTGTGTGTGTGCGGATAGTTTAAGTGTGTAAGCTTTCAGTATGTTTGAATTGTGACCCGTTTTCCATAGAGGAAAATGCTACTTTTATTTATTAACTGCTTAAAGACACGTTCAAGACGTAACCGCTAATAACTGCTACAGGCATATTTAAATTCCAAATAACGCCTCTTCAACGAGAAACCGCCATTTAGTTCCTCTCTTCGATGCCAACCGTCCTTCGACATTTTCTTCGCTCCGTCGAACCATCCTCTCGATCAGCACATCTTCTGGACTTCTCTTCGACAGTCGAACTTGAGACTTGAGCTTGCTTCATTCTCTTCGAATCTTAGTTCAAACTTCTTTGACCACATTTATTATAGCTTGTTGAAAATACAAGCTAACAGCCCTATATCCCACTAGATTACGCTCTAGACCGAGAGTTCCTCACCTACGTGTCCAGATTATACGTTGTGGACTACTCTGATGGTTACTCCCGTCCCTCTAGGGACAACTGTCTAGGTGAAGGCTTATCAGCCAAAACCCTACTTATCCATCATATATACCCAAACTTAGTCACGCGTCAAGTATGACATTTCTTACCCATAAAATGGCCGCATTCTCTCTTGAAGCCCTTACTGACTTGGGCTTCGGAGCACATGCCGGATCTCACCCGACCAAGCATCTTCTTAGGTCCAATCGGATGAATAGTAATTTAAAACATGCTTTTAAACAAACTTGATCATTAATGTATAATTACAATAATTTAAATTTAAGGTCACCTTATAAACTGGTCCATAGCCTCCCTCTCCTAACTTTTTGTCAGGGGAAAAGTCCATAGTTGCTTCCAAAATTGTTGTATAGTTAAACACTTTTATATCATGTCCTTTAAAATCGTCTTCAAGATCTTTGATATCATAGGATTTTTGTCTTTTAGTTTTCTTCTCTGCATAGCCAGAAAAAAATAAAGAGATATAAAGAGAGTAAAAAAGGGATTAGATTTAAAAAAGTATGTAGCAGACTATTTTCCATGTTTTTCGGTACCTTTAAGCCCATACTTTTGTTTCTTTATTACTAGGAATATGATGAATAGGCATATCATGAGTAAGGCAGCTGCTATTCCTGAACTTATCCATATCCACCTTTTTTTACCTGCATTGACTATAAAGAATATATTTTTGTATATTATTTATATTTTGGTCAAAATTATTAATGGAAATTACATTTTTGTTTTCATAAAACTTATTGTAATAAGTATATTTTGTTTAGTATCAAATTAATGGTGATTCAAGTATATTTGTCTCAAACTTTTATTATTTTAGTATCAAAAGTTTTAGAAAAGGTTGTTTTGTAATTCTATATATTATGTCTAATGGTTTAATATAGAAGAAATATAGATACATTATGTCATTGATCGGATGTTAATCAAAGACATAATATCTCTAAGTTTCATCTAGAAATAACTATTGCTCCTTTTAGAAAAGAAGTGAAAAATGACTACCGAAAAAAGAAAATATATTAATTTGTACCAATATAATTATAATTTTAATATATATATATATATATATATATATATATATATATATTAAAGCGGTCTTTATAACAATTGAGTTTCGTAATTAGTCGTTTTTTTTGTTTTTTCAAAACAAAAAAAAATCTGTCGTTTTTTTTAAATGAAATGTAATTAGTCGTTGACACACTCGTTGCTAACGTCAATGATCGATTTAGTGTCAAATAATCAACAAAATACAAACACTCCTGATTTTATACACTCTAAAAGCAGGAAAAAATGAGGGGAGTAATGCATTGTGCTCCTAGCGCACCACCTCCTGCGCCTAGCGCAGCTCAAGCGACCGACCAGTTCTTTACGCCTCGCGCAGATCCGATCTCATGCGTCTAGTGCACTGTCCATACATAGGAACCCTTGAAATTCCAAATATGTTATGCTCCTATACGCATAGCGCATGGGAGAGTAACTAAGACGATATTTTCCAAATCCAACATGAGATTTTAAGGCATATATTCAAAATACATTTGCAAAAGTGGTTTGAAATAAATTAATAGTAAATTTTTGTTAGATGTCGTTATAAAACTAGTTGAACATTTAAATCCAATGTAAACATAGTAAGATTTACCATGGGTAACGTTTGGGGCTGCCTTTGTTGGCTTTACCAAGACATGAAAGTTACCATTGTCCCCAAAATTAAGATCTTTGGTTGAACTCCAAGAATAGAATATACATCCAGTGCCATTGGCAAAGTATTCTTTGAATCCAGTGCAATTACAATTTCTCCAACAAAATGCCTTGCAATCACCGTAGACATGAATTGCATTGTCTTCAGATGTTGCATTGTCGTAATCGGGACTACCAATCTTTGTCTGGAACATCTCACCAGGTTCCCTACAAGTTGGTTTATCCTCCCATTTTTGGCACCCTCCATCACTATTATATCCATAACACATATCCGCATTAGCTATCTCTCCTTCAGTACTCCATAACTGCCCCGTAGGGAATAATTCCCATCCTATAAACTTCTTAACATTTGCTTCGAACGCAAACGAGTCTTCATCCATGTTAGAGACGATCACATATCGATACCCACGTTGAACCTCTTCTGGAATGTTCTCGAATAATCCGTTGCTTCTAAGTTTTCCGCTTTTCCAATACAGTTTGCCACGATATTTAATGTTCAATTCGCCTTCTTTTGGTTCCCATTCAAGACTAAATTCACCCGAACTTACGAGGGAATCAGTAATCATTGAAACTAATGACCAATTATGTCCTGTTTTTCGGTTAACACCTAACTTCATTGTTGGGATCATAGTGTCTGTGGGATAATCAAAACTCTGCCATAATATACTCTTTGTCCCATTTGGGTGCATTTGCTGAAGCACAAAGTTACCGGTGTCTAACATAGTGGCGACAGTGTTGTTTACAGGTTGAGGTGAAGAGTAAATGATGATTGGTAATTTCCTATTTTGAAATTCTATTTTGAGCACACCAGAGTAGTCTAATGATAGAACTGCTGAATTAATGGGGTGATTTCTATCATAAGTCCACACTACATTTATTTTACCACCCGCAGTATTAAATATACATAAGTATCTGTCGTTGTTATAACCATCTGAATTAGCAAAAGAAAGATAATACTTGCCTTGTTTAGAATGCAAAATGAACGAGTTATTCATGGTATCGCCAGGCTTCAAACTATCACTTTGTGCTTTAACAAGAATAGTAGCAGCACCAGTACTCCACCACAACCATAATAAGTATATGATACTCAACACAACTATCTTTTCTATTGTAATAATCATGATGGATGTTGCTGAGTGAATAGTAGTTTATGTGCAAGACGTTGCACATATAAAAAGAATACTCACCAAGACATAAGAAATGTTGTTTCAGTTTTATGTTTGGTTTCTTCCCAGTATAATTTATTGTTATTTATTAACAAATTTATACTTCAACTATCCAAACATAAATCATTTTATCTTCGATCACTTTTAATCATAATTAATTTACTCAAAATCAACTCTTGATGCATAACCAATCATAGACCACATCTTTGAACTTCAACTCTTTTGGATAGGAAATTTGCAAACAAAGTAATCAATTGGCTCTCTTAAGATTTCATGTTCCACATAATCTAATCAAACCAACATTTTCTTTAATTTTCACTACAAAAAGTTCGACAAGTGTTACCTTCCTCCAACACTTCTTTTCTAAAGAAAAGAAAAATAAATCAGATTACTTTATTAACACAATTATTGAAGGGTATGTATATATGTGGTCTATAATATAGACTTCACACATAATTTATTAAATGAACCTAAAGAATAAAGTTTTGTTTATAATAGTGAACGGAGGGTGTATTAAGGAAAGCTTATCTTCTCCTTTGCTTTTTTTTTTGGCTAAAGTGCACTTTTCACCCCTTAAGTTTATAAAGTTGCGATTTTGGTCCCCTATGAAAAAAAATGACAAAAGTGACCCCTATGTTTAGGGGAATATGCTCTTTTGACCCCCTAACATAAGGGAAATATGATCTTTTGACCCCTTATCTTCTCAAAAAGTTGCGATTATGGCCCCTTTTTTGGGACACGTGGCGTCTTCTCATCAATTTTGGGATGAAAGGGGTCAAAATTGTAATTTTTTTAAATAGGGGGCCAAAATCGCAACTTTTTAAAACTTAAGGGATGAAAAATGCGCTTTATCCTTTTTTTTTTTTTTAGAAGAAAAAACAATTTTTTTAAAAGGAACACACCACAAGTACAAGGTATACTTTGTGGGTGTAAAAATGTATAAGAAACAAGCATACAAGAAAAGAATACATCTGATCCTTACTCAGGCAACCAACAACACTTAAAATCACCTAATACCAATAAAACTAACCAGGAGCTATGAATACAAATAAACACCGCAAACTATCACAGTACTCTGCTCACTGGAACTACCCTCCGTCTGGCATGAAATCTCTCATTCTGAGAGATAAGTTTGGAACTTAATTTCGTCTCTTCTTTCTTTTTTCTTTTCTTTTGCCTTGTTACATTGTAACACTACCAAAAAAAAAACACCACAAACTATCCATACACTTATCTTCTCCTTTTCCTTTTAAAAAAAGTTGTAGAGAAAGGTACTCTTGTGCAACATTTTGCAGTGGAAAAAAAAAGAAAGATAAAGTTGATTTGAGATCATGTGAACCAGAACGTGATTTGAGTCCAAAGTTGCGCAGTGCATATTGTAAGAGTTGAAGTTATTCTTCTTCGGGTTTGATTGAAACAATATTCATCAATCATGATAAGCTTTGAATAAAGAAGAAAGTTGTATTGATATACTTATGGTTGTGGGGGAGTACTACCACTAGTATTTTTGTTAACGCAACATACGATAGTTTGGAATACGGCTACTAGTATTTCTGTTAACGCAACATACGATGGTTTAAAGGAGTTTTGACCGATTGGCTTTACTCCGGTACAGTGGTATGCATGTCAGTTTTATCAAACAAATAAAATATTGTATTCACAGAGACCGCACTTAGATAATTTAAGTTTGTACCGACAGATTTTTTTAACAAGTTTATAAAGTGTTTTTAGGGTTTGAATCAAAGTAAACTGAATAAATATAGATAGAATTGTCCTCTGATTGAATTTCAATAACTATTCTTCATAAGTTTCCTCTTAACTAATTGTATACATTTTAACAACGCGAGATAACATAGAAACAGTTGACTTCCAATCCACGGCGGTAAAATAGCAAATTGTTTCTATGGAATATGACCTAAAAGTTATACATAAATATAGACCTACCCACAATCTCTCGAGCTATAACACCTATACATAATTTAAACCATGTCCCTTAGATAGCCAATCTTACTACAGGGTCCGACTAAATCAAAAGATCAATTGTTGCACACTACATCGACAAAAAAGTATTATGAAAAGATTTAGATTATAATTATATTGAGAACATAGATCATATACAACCAGTCAGACTAAGAGTACTACATAGATTCCTAGCTATTTTACATCTAATCTCAACATAATAGAGAGTTTAGTTACTCATGTGTTGCATGACAAACAAAGGAGATTTGTTTTAGAGAAGCATCAACAAGCCTGTTCCCAAACTTCCTTGGCACTCCAATGGCTCCAACCACTCTCTTCCATTGTTCGCTCTCTATATTATTCTAGGTTTACAATAGATTACCTTTACAAATTACTTGCTTTTCTATTTATAGAGGTTCGCAAAATAGCAGATTCGCTAAGCGCATAAATATTTGCTTAGCGAATTGAGGTTTCTTCAAAGGAGGAAAAAACCAGTTGTTCTTCAGACATTCTTCCTTAAACTGACTTTGCTTGCAAAGCAGGACTTTTGTGCTTAGCAAACCGCCTTAGGTTTTCCTTCTAGAATCCTTAACCGTCTTTTCTCGCTAAGTAGGACTTTCATGCTTAGCGAATCGACTTTTGCATTTTATTCTAGAATCCTCTGCGTAGGCTAGCCTTCATCTCACCATGCATGCTTAGTAAATCGTGGTTGTCTCCAGATGTCTTTATGATGCTCTACATAACTCTTGAGTGTGTGCTTGCCTTTGATTTATCAACATTGGTGTTGTCATTGTCTTAAACCTACTAAATTGTATAGAAATTGGATGTAATAGCTTTCTGACATGTTATACTTGTTAGTATTTTGGGTAGTAGAGTTAGTTTAGAGTGTAGTTGAATAGTGAAGAAGGCTATAGTTGATAGTTGGAATATAGTAGTAAGTAGTGTGAGGACTTGGAGCAAGAATAGATTGTATTTCTCTCCAAATTGGATTGATTAGGATTGATTACAAATGAGTACATGCTTGTCTATTTATAATGTGTATGTCATATTCTAGATGCATCTTTCTAGATTCTTCATCACATTTCTTACTACATTTGTAGTCTTAATTAAATCTAAAATCGACTAAACTATTCTAGAGAAATCTATACATGTACATCGATTCTTAAGATTCTATAAGTTACTAACGCATTCTAGAAAATTCTAGAAATATGAAGCACATTTTAACACTCCTCCTTGATGCATATTTCGGTAACTCCAAGCATTGTTCGTAGTAGCTCAAATCTTGATCTAGCCAAATCCTCCGTTGATGGAATGCTGGTCAATTCTTTTTCTCCATGCTCAAGGATCTTTCTTTAGCTCATTCAAAGATTTTCTTAGTCTTAGATCTTTTCCTTCATTGCCTTTGGCACATAATTCTAGTTTTGACGCTATTTCATAGTTTTCAGGCTCATGTTTGGCCAAGTTGCAAGTTTCATATATATCCCCCAATGATCATTCACTTGTTGGAGTAGATTTTGGTGAAGAATTTTCTTCTTGAGAAGGAGAAAGTGGCATACCTGGTTCTTTAGTTGCTTCTTCTATAGCTTCGTTGTTTGATTGTTGTATTGGAATGGTAATGTTGCTTCTCTAAACTTGTCCTTCATTCCAATTCCAGCTAGCATTTTCATCAACTTCAACTTTGATCTGCCTTTTGTGATTGTTTGTCAAATATTGAGCATGTGTCTCCTTCAAAATGTATAATATATCCTTTCTCCAACATTTCTCAAAAGATTTTCTTTAAGATTTGGAACTAGTATAAGACATCTTTGATGAACCTCGTACCTCTTTTAGTCTCCACTATAACAGTGCCTTTTCCTTTAGATCCACGGCTAAGCCATTTCCCAATCGAACCTTTACTTTGGCAGAGTCATCAATATCCTTGATGATGCTCTCATCTTTGGCCATGTGATTGCTGCAACCACTATCCAAGTACCAATTTCTACTTAATTCGTCATTGGAATCTTGGGTCACATAAAAAAAATGTTGGTCATAGTCATGTTGGTCCTTCTCACACTCATGCTCTTCAACGAAGTTTGCTTGATGCTTATTTTTGTTGTAGCAGTTCTTCTCCACATGTCCGAATTTATTACAGTGTCCACATTGTGGTTTTCCGCGCCATCGACAATATTTCTCGGCAAGATTTGTCTTCTTGCATATGCCACATGGAGGATAATCATATTGACTTTTCTTTGAGAAATTTATAGAAATCTCTTTGTTTCTAGAATTTTCTCCACTTTTCTTTTTCCTCCAAATCCTTTATTTTGAGACCATAATTTGAGCTTTGATTGAAAGGCATTTCAATTATATCGTCATCATCATGCCTACTCAATCTTTGCTCATAAGCTTCTAGTGAGCCTATTAATTCTGTCACCTACAAAGTAGACAGATCTTTGGTTTGCTCAATCGTAGTAACAATTGCATCATACTTTCGAGGAATAGAAATTAGAATTTTCTCAATAATTCTTTTGTCGAGAATATTCTCCCCGTAAGTTCTCATTTGACTCACTAGTTCTTTTATCTTGGTATGACAGTCTTTTACGGTCTCAAACTCTTTCATTTTTAATAACTCAAACTCATGTCTTAGAGTCTGAAGTTTAATGGCGCATACCTTGTCACTTCCTTCAAACTCCTCCTTTAGTGTACCCCAGGCATCTTTGGCACTTGTAGCTCCCATTATTCTTGGAAATATATTGTCTGCTACCGCTTGTTGCAAAAAGAACAATGCATTTGCATCTTTCTGTTTATTTTCCTTCAACTCCTTTTTCTGAGCTGCATTGAGAGTTAAAATGTCTACGGAAATAGTAAATCCTTCATCTACAATTTCCCTTTAATTTTGAGAGAAAAAAAATGTCTTCATTTTAATACTCCAAAAATCATAGTTTTCAGCATTGAAAGTAGGGATAGTCATAGATGACGGTTGAATGGTATTAGCCATGTCTTAGGGAAAAATTTAGAAATTGTGTAGGATATAAGGAGGGTTTGGTTGGAAATAGGTGGATAAATTTTCTACACCCAATATATGATCGAACGTGGCTCTGATGCCACTATTAGTATTTTGGGTAGTAGAGTTAGTTTAGAGTGTAGTTGAATAATGAAGAAGGCTATAGTTGATAGTTGGAATATAATAGCAAGTACTCTGAGGACTTGGAGCAAGAATATATTGTATTTCCCTCCAAATTGGATTGATTTGGATTAATTACAAATGAGTACATGCTTGTCTATTTACAATGTGTATGTCATATTCTAGATGCTTCTTTCTAGATTCGTCATGACATTTCTTACTACATGTGTAGTCTTAATCAAATCTACTAATGCATTCTAAAAAATTCTAGAAATATGCAACACATTTTAACGATACTAAGATAAACGATATTTGGGATTTTATGATTGATTTCTTGAAAACAAGTCGATAAGTGTTATGAAAAATAACAATATTTTAGCCCTTATCAGTTAGTAGGTGATGATGGAGAATATAATGTTGATATTGGAAATTCAGATTTGTGTTATGGATATAATAGTGATGAAGGGTTCCAAAAATGGGAGGATACACAAACTTGGAGGGAACCTGATGAGGTTTTTACGAGAAAGGAGGGAAGACCAAACATATGGACAATGCATCTTTTGAAGATCATGTGATTTATCGTTATAATGATTGCAAGGTGTATTAAGAATCTAGTGAAAATGTGAAAATGATTCATTAAGTCTCAAAGTTATTACAAGAGGGTATGTATACTATAAGTTATTGTACTATCTTAGAAGGATAGTACAATACTTATTCTAAAGTACAATGAAAAGAAAGTAACTTGCAATATTAAGAATCTAGTGAAAATGTGAAAATGATTCATTAAGTCTCAAAGTGATTACAAGAGAGTATTTATACTAGAAGGATAGTACAATCCTTATTCTAAAGTACAATGAAAAGCTAGTAACTTGCAATACAAGTAATCTTACTATCATGCTTATTATCATCTGAATTATCACTATGTAATAAGGTGAGATGTTGGAGAAATTGTAACCGCAGTGGATTCCAAGAATATTATCTTAATTTAACTGGATGTGTATTCTATTTATGGAATTCGACACAAGATGTTAATTTGGAGAATCAAAATACATTTTAGCTTTGGTAAAGCCAACAAAATCAGCTTTGATTTCCCATGGTACGTAAGTTCTAATATCATTTGAGTTAGATCGGTTCCAGGTGATTATTTACTGCTTATTCCAAAGTAGACATTGTTATTTCATGTTAAATTTTAAAATAAGATATTACAAGGTTTGAGATAAATATGCTTATATCACAATTCAAATTGAAGTATGGGATTAGGATTTGGCATCAAGATAAGACCAAAAATTAAAAGTTTGTGATCAATATGCTTATATAACAATTAAAAAAAAATTGTATTGTGTATAGTTACTACATGTAAATGGTGGATATGGATAGGTGCTGCAATCGCAGCTGCTTCAGTCAAATTATCTCAAATCCTTTTATGCCTAGTCAAAAAGAAACAAAAGTATGCACTTAAAGGTACTTTGATACCTTAAAAGAGTCTAGTACGTATTTACAAATTCCAATCACTTTATATTCTATCTTATCCTTTTTTTTTTTAGTTTGTAGATGAGAAAAGTAAAAGAAAGGAGCGTAGGAGCAAAGGTATGGTGAATTCCAATGAGTCCTATGATATCAAAGATCTTGAAGATGACTTCAAAGGCATATAATTTTTTTTTTTACTATTCATCAATTTTGGAAGCAACTATAGACGTGACATGGAGGCTATGGACCGTTTATAAGGTGACCTGAAAACAAGTTTTAAATTATTACTATTACAATTTACATACGTTTGTTTTTTCATTTTCAAAATGTTGTATTTGGATTTTTAAATTCTTTTTTGAAAAAGAATATCTACCGAAGTTGTTACTAGGTTGAGTCACGACCAGGTCCCTCTCTTTAAGACGTTTTGTGACACTACTCAAAGTTGTGTAAGGCAGACCATCAACCACGCCGCCTCCAGGATAAAACAAGTCTAGCTACAACTATGCGGTTAACTACTGCATTGTAGAAAATCTTTTGAGATTTACACCCTCAAATATGGTACTAAGACCACTCTTTAATCCTGAAACCACTTTAATATGGTATTGTTACCACTATGTTGTGGTGTTGAAACCACTCAAATATGGTGTTACCACCATTCTAACTTTAATTTCTCCAAAATATCAATATGGCACTACGACAACTCAAATATAATGATACCACCATTTTGACTTTTTAATTTCTCCTCAATTATAAAAATATTGAAAGAATATTTATATACTGTTAAGATGATTCTTAATTTCGACGAGACATTAGTTCCAAAAGCGACTATGATCTTAAAAGTACTCTTTATCCCGAAGGGACATACATTATCGAAGGGACTATGTTTTTAAGACCTTTCTTAATTCTAAATGAACATTATACCAAATGGGGACTAAGGTCTTAAGAACACTCTTAATTTCGAAGGGACAGAAAAAGGAGATGAAGAGAAGAATAGCTCGTCAACACAAGCTGGAGGGAGAAGAGAAAAAGAGTTCTCGACAATTCAATATAAACTCTTTGGTGTGTTTTTTGAACTGAGTGGATTCCTCTATTTATATAGATTTGGTAACTGTTTTAGCAAAAATTGCGGCAGCAGTTACTCTAATGGATAAGATCAAAAGGGAACTTATTCATTAATCAGTTCACAACACTAGTGGATAAAATAAAAAAAGAAACAAATCCACAAAAGTGGAGGAACAAACTCATTGGATTTGAATGAAGGAAAGATAAGAAATTCAATTGAATTCTTATTCTTATTCTTATCACAACCACCATAAGATAAATTTATGGAAAGTGATATTCAGGAATAAAAATAAGGGTTAATTAAGTAAATGGTCCCTGTAAATATTCAGAATTTTGGTTTTAGTCTTTATAAAATAAAATCACACTTTTTAGTCCCTATAAAATTTTCCATCAGCATTTTTAGTCCCTATAAAAATTTTCCATTAGCATTTTTAGTCCCTGTCAAAAATTTCCATCAATGTTTTGGTCCCTAAAATGCTTAAGGAAAATGTCACAGGGACTAAAAGGTGTGATTTTATTTTGTAGGGACTAAAAACAAAACTGAGAATATTTATAGGGACTAAAAACTTAATTAACCCTAAAAAGTGTGTAATTTTTTTTAGTAGGGACTTAAAAGTTTAAGCATAATTAAACAAATTTAGATTTAGTAGGGACTAAAATTGAGTGCATAATTGTTTTATATGGACTAAAAGCACTATTATAATTAAGTAAGGATTAAACTTAAAAGGTCTGGATTTTATAGGGACCAAAAACATATGATGTCATTTACCACATGGCAGCCATGTCACTTGAAATGTCCATGTGGCATGTCTGGGTCAGCATTCTGTTAGCCTAATCAGCATAGTTTGACGGCAAGGACCAAACTTACAAACGGAAAAAAACGTTGGGGATGAAAAATTTAATAAAATTTAAATAGGGACCAATGTTGGAAGCTCGCTTATTTGTAGGGACCTTAAACATGATTAACCCCTATTTTTATCATTATCAAGCATTTAAAAATTCCGCAATTTAAACACTACTAATGTGTGTATTTTATTTTATGTGGGACCCCCACACTCTAGTTTTTCAATTTACACAACATTAGATTAAAGTATAATTAATTGGTGTTTAATCTTCCAATTTTTCTTCCAACAACATACGACACCATCTTCAAGTTGCAAACAAATGTTTCAAATGTGTGGTAATATTTTTTTCATGGTTCGTAATTTTTCTTTTGGACAAAACATATATATATGAATTTTTTAAAATCCATAATTTTTTCAGAGATTGTTATTATAACTACAAAAATTGTATTTACGTTAAGAACCATATGAAAAATATTTAAGGAAATGCATATATATTTTGTCGTTTTGTTTAATGGTTTTAGGGAATCTTGGCATCAGGGCATTAAGTTGCTGTAAAACATATGGACAAGGAATTCTGGAATTTAAAAATGAATTGTTATTATGTGAACTTCAGCACACAAATCTTGTACAACTACTTGGTTGTTGCAATCATGATGAAGAAAGGATTCTAATTTACGAATATATGCGAAACAAAAGTTTGGATTTCTATCTATTTGGTCTGAATATGGTGAAGGCTATATTTGTATGTGATGTATGTTATCAAAACATCATAAAATTGTATGTGTTGAGTATTATGTAACAATTAGATCACAATTACAATAAAACTTGAGTTTTCTTAACTAATATTTTCCATAATTATTGTGGATAGTTCACTAAAATAACGTTTTATCCTAAATTGAAAATAACAAGTGAATATCATGTTTTATGTAATAACCAATTCATAGAAAACTAAAATGGCATTTTTGTTTGCCACTTTTGACTTTTGAGTAGTATTAACATGAATTATTATGTTTTCATTGAGAAAATTGTACAAATAAAAGTTACTAGATTGGAAGAAGCACTTAAACATAATAGAAGAAATTTCTCAAGGACTACTCTATCTTCAGAAGTACTCAAGACTCATAATCATTCATAAAGACTTGAAGGCTAACAACATACTTCTTGATGAGAATATGAACGCGAAAATTTATGATTTCGGTATGGCAAGAATGTTCACACAGCTAGAATCCACAATTAACACCAACAAAATTGTTTGGACATAGTAAGTTTTCTTAGCTTTCTCTGTTCCTGCCTTTTCAGTGGATTCATGTCTTCAGAATATGCCATGGAAGGAATTTGTTCAACAAAGTCTGATGTTTATAGCTTTGGAGTGTTGCTTCTTGAAATTATTTGCGGAAGAAAAGACAATAGCTTTTATATGGTGTTGATCGCCCACTAACCTAATAGGACATGTATTTAAAATTCGTCACATTGTGTTTATTTTTAAAAAAATAAATAAATAAATATATATATATATATATATATATATATATATTTATTCCTTGTTCCTTTTTTGATTAAACTCCTAAGATTCATGGGAGGTATGGAATGATGGTGATAAAGGTGCATTCATCGCCTATGTGTTGAGCATTATGCAAAAGATCAACCAACAATGTATGATGTTATATCATTGTTAACAAACAAATATCAACTCACAACCTTACCAAGAAAACCAGCGTTCAATGTTAGAAAAGAGATCTTGTACGGGGAAACAGCTTCGAAACTGTCGGACACCGGCACCTATTCTATGACAGGAACTTCTACCTCAAGTGAAGTAGAAGGGAAAATATAAGTAATCCATATATATTAGTCAAAAATTGCAAGCTAGAGTGTAAGTAAAGAAAAGGCTTGGATATGGTTTTAGTTTATGCAATATACTCATTTCCTGTGCGTGTTAAATATTCTCGAAATGGTCCTTGTAGTTTATTTTAGATTTTTCATTATCCATGATGGATTTTCCGTAGTCTATGTCATACCACTTTTAAATTTCAATTAACACTAGTTGTGCAACAGTTAATATATCCCTGTTTCTGCCATTGGAAAAGCATACCAATCACAAAAATGGGTAACTTCTTTTTAGTTTAATTGCTATCACAAAATCAAGAAGTGGAAAAACCAAATACAAATGGGGAAACAATATGCTTACATTTTCTTGAATAATTAATAAAGTTCAAAATGACGTAAAATATTTGAACCTAATGCTCCATTTAACTTTTGAAGAACTGTATTAATCTTTTATATTTCAATGACTGCAGGAACATTATTTCCAACCAACCTTTTTCACAAAGTTCTTATTGTCCCAACTATGATACAACCCATCTTTCTCTACCTTCCGATATACAAAATGATGCCCTTGGTCATATTGGTGATCATATGCAGAGAATAAACCTTCTCTATCATGCCAATCTGCAAAACAATTATAAGATTGATGAGCTGCATATTTAATTTGAAGGAGTGTATGTGGATGTTGATAATAGATACCACTACCGCCATTGTAACATGTAATTTTCACGTCATCGTGCAAATTATTACGGATGAAAATTGTAACCAAGGAAACATTGCTTGATTGCATCAGCCGAATGCAAAGGTAAGAGCAAACAATATGAAATAATAGTTTAATGTTTGCATTTTGAAATTTAAATTTAGTTTAGCAGAGATTGCCTATTAATCACCTAATAATTGACATCTAATGCTTCCTGCATTATGAGAGGGTAAAATGAATTAATAACATTGTAACGTAAGAGTCTTTCAAAAAAAAATAAAAACATTGTAATGCAAGAAGGAAACTTATTTTTTGCGCAACGTAAGGTGATTAAGTTTCACGGAATAGAGCATGACAAATGTGACGCACTGAAGACTAGACTGTAACCACAAGACTGTGAGTTTGAAACAAACAGAGAACACAATCAAGAGTCTTCCACTGTTAATTGAGCCTCATTAATCTTTGACATCTTGGCATTCAAGCAAAATCAACTATGTGGAAAAAAAAAATATCCAGATGATGAGTGATATGTGTGAAAACTAGTTGCCTTACAATATATACAACAAAGCAAGCAATTGAGGGAGCATTTGAGTAAACAATTTAGTCAAGAGCATACATTCAATGAAAATTTGTTGTAAAGGTGTTTCTGTATAAATTATTTCGACAATTGAAGAGGGGATGAAGCAAAATTTTGCATTAGCTGTGCAAGCTGCTTGTATAAGTTATTTTTGGAGCTTATAAAAATAATTGTCCGATTGGATTGAGCTTTTTTTGAGCTTATGAAAAAGAGTTTACGCAAATAAATAAGCTTTTATATATTACTCATAAGTTTGTTAAGGTAGTTTATGATAAAACAACTTATGAAGATACAATTTTCGTTAGTGAGAACTTATGAATTAACATAAAAGCTTATTTATTTACATAACCTATTTTTCATAAGTTCAAAATAAGCTCAATCGAAACGGCTCTAAGTAGAAAACAGTTAAGGTAATTAAGGTAATTGGTGGGAAGAAGTTTGGTTATACTGCCAAGGGTGATGCAGGCAAGTGGTTTGGATGGTTTATAGGGGGTGGTGATTGAGGTATAGCTGTCGGTGGCTATGACGGCGAGGGTGGCAGCTAGGGTTAGGAACGGCGTCCTGATTTAGAGGGAGAGGGAGTTGGACTGTTTCAGTCTGATACCATATAGAAACAAAAAGAAAGGAATTGTATAATGTAATTGATTGTTTTCATTCATCATAGTAAAGAGTATATATACAGTGATAATTATAATTAATGACAAACATGAATGAGAATAATTATAAATGACTACAGTAATAATTACAAGAATATTTTATTCTATAAACATCAAATGAGAATTAAATTCTAATTATTATTATTGATACTTTGAAATCATCTTCAAGATCTTTCATATCATAGGATTCATTGGAATTCACCATACCTTTGCTCCTACCCTACTTTCTTTTACTTTTCTCATCTAAAAACCAAAAAAAAAAAAAAGGATAAAGATAGAATATAAAGGGATTGGAATTTGTAAATACGTACTAGACTCTTTTAAGGTATTGAATTACCTTTAAGTGCATACTTTTGTTTCTTTTTGACTAGGCATAAAATGATTTGACATAATTTGACTGAAGCAGCTGCTATTGCAGCACCTACCCATATCCACCCTTTACATGTAGTAACAATACACAATACTTTTTTTTTTTTGAATTGTTATATAATCATATTGATCACAAACATTTTAATTTTTGGTCTTATCTTGATGCCAGTCCCTAATCCCATATTTCAATTTGAATTGTGATATAAACATATTCATCTCAAACTTTGTAATATCTTTAAATAGACTAACAGGCTAACATGCAAACGGATGAAAATTTATTTTAAAATTTAACATGACATAACAATGTCTACTCTGGAATAAGCAGTAACTAATCACCTATCTAATTAAAATGATATTAGAACTTACGTACTATGGGAAATCAGAGTTGATTTTGTTGGATTTACCAAAGCGTAAAAGGTATTTTGATTCTCCAAATTAACATATTGTGTCGAATTTCATAAATAGAATACACATCCGGTTAAATTAAGATAATATTCTTGGAATCCATTGCAATTACAATTTGTCCAACATCTAACCTTGCAATCACTATAACAATAAATCACATCACATCACATCATCTTCAAAAGTTGCATTGTACATGTCTGGTCTTCCCTCCCTTCTCTCAAACACCTCATCAGGTTCCCTCCAAGTTTGTTTATCCTCCCAATTATGGCAACCTCCATCACTATTATATCTATAACACAAATCTGCATTTCCAATATCGATTTTATTTTCTCCATCATCACCTACTAACTGGTAAGTGCTAAAATAATGTTATTTTCCATAGCACTTATCGACTTGTTTCGCAAAAAATCAATCATAAAAAACCCTAATTTGATACAAAAATCGTTTAAATTAGTATAGTATGCCAGAAAGCTATTGCAGCAAGTTTCTATATAATTTTATAGGTTTAAGACAATGACTGCACCAATGCAGATAAATTAAAGGCAAGCGCACGCTCCAGAGTTATGCCAGAGCATCATAAAGACATCTCGAGACAACTACGATTCGCTAAGCATGCACGACAAAATGAAAGCGAGACTAAACAGATGATTCTAGAATAAAATGCAAAAGTCGATTCACTAAACATGAAAGTTCTGCTTAGCGAGCAAAGGCGGTTAAGGATTTGGAAGGAAAACATAAGGCGGTTTACTAAACACAAAAGTCATGCTTAGCATGCAAAGTTGGTTTAAGGAAAAATATCTGAAGAACAAATGGTTTTTCCCTCCTTTGAAGAAACCACGATTTGCTAAGCAAATATTCATGCGCTTAGAGAATCTGCTAATTCAGAACCTCTATAAATAGAAGTGCAAGTCATTTGTAAAGGTAATCAATTGTAAACCCAAAATAATATAGAGAGAGCGAACAATGGCAGAGTGTAGTTGGAGCCATTGGAGGGCCAAGGAATTTTGAAAACAAGCTTGTTGATGCTTCTCCAAAACAACTCTCCTTTGTTAGTCATGCAACCCATGGGTAACTTAATCTATTGTGTTGAGATTGGATGTAAAATAGCTAGGAATCTATGTAGTACTCTTGGTATGGCTGGTTGTATATGATTTATGTTCTCAATATATAATTTTAGTCTAAATCATTTCATAATACTTTCCCGATGTAGTGTACCACAATTCATCTTTTGATTTAGTCAGACCCTAATAAGACTAACTATCTAAGAGACATGGTTTATATAATGAATAACTCGAGAGATTAACCAAGTACAGTCTCTATAGATACAATATTTTATTTGTTTGATAAAACCGGCATAGTCAACAGTGTGCTGGAGTAAAACCAATCGGTCAGAACTCCTTTAAACTATCGTAAGTATATCAATACAACTTGTTTCATTATTTCAAAACTTATCATGATTGATGTCATACCCCAATTTTTGACCTAAGGTCTTACTTTCATACACCGTTTGATCTTGAATAGTCTCTGACTTTTCCGTGAAAATTCGGCAGAGAGGTATTTTAAAATACCTCATTTTTGATTCCGAGTCGGACCCTCTTCTCTCTTTATTTTTATTTCTAGTTTTTTTATTTACTTTTACCTTTTAAATTTCCATCTTTTATTAATTCTCTTTTAATTCTAATTTTAATATTTAGTTGTAATCTTTTTTTAATTAGTTATTTTTATCCTTTTAATTTAATCACTTTTATTTTAGTTTTTTTACTAATTGTCCAAAATTCCACAAAAACTCAATGAGTAGAAAACAAGTGTCCATGCCCAAAAAAAATTCTCAATAGTGCCCACACGCCTCAATTACAGGCATTTTCCCTGAAGTCCAATCTTTCTTTCCTTTTCTCGTCAAAGGCGTTTTTCATCATCAATGGCATTCAAACCACATCAATTTTGTTTAAACCAATTTCCATTTCTGAAATGTGAATTTGCCTTTAAAAGAAAGAGGTGAAAGCACAAAACAGAGGAGCCAATTATATCATCACGCACAACACAACAGAAGAATCCTCATTCTCAATCACTATTTTCCAGCCACAACAACAATTACAGTTTCGAATCCAAACACCCAAAATCGCATAAACCTGCAGAAAGTCACAAAGTTACAAATCAAAATCACAAGCTTCAAATTCTAACAACCCTCAATCCAAACCATTCCTATACAGTCGAATCATCAACACAAATCAACAACACCCACGTATTGAGAACTGAAATCCAACCCACACATCACACAAATTCAATCCAAAACCACCACACTCATAAGCCACAAAAAAACAGTTTGTGAATCTGATCCGATACTAAATCCGAACCCATCCAAACACCCACACAAAGGTAGTTTTTTTTTTCCTTCTTTCTTTAGTTCTTAGTTTTAATTAGTTTTTGTTTTTTGTGTTGAAAAAATCAAAAAAAGAAAAGAAAGAAAAACGAACAAGAAGAAGCCATGCGATAAAGAGAAGAAAAAAGAGAACATGAAGTAGGAGAGAGAAAAAAACATGTGGAAATGAAGAAGTAGGGGACGGTGAGGTTATTTACATAACCTTGTGATCTAGTGCGCACGGGTGTATGTCTTACCACGCACCCTCGCCTCCTCAACCCTTTGATTTCAATCCAACAGCTTGCAGCTTCGCCTCTTGATCTGATCAGGGCCGTTGATCAAATCAACGGCCCATTTTGAATCCCCCATCTCTTTTACTTCCTTTTTTATTTTTTTTATTTTTTTATTTTCTTTATGCATTTTTTTGTTTATCATATCATCATGCATATTTATTTCCCGTCATTTATTCTTTTTATCGCATAGATTTAGTATGTAATTAGGTCAAATGTAACACATAAATGAGAAAAATAGTGTTTGTGTGTGTGTTTTAGTTATCGCTTTATATATATCCAAAAATGCAAAAAATTAGGTTAGGGATTTTGTGGTGATCCAACGTCACTACAAAAATCCACGCGCTTTTTATCTTTATTGCTCCGTTAGTTTAATTTTCATCAATATTCAAAAACAACAAAAAACATTCAAATAACAAAAATCACAAATATTTTCATAATAAACCTTGATCCAAAATCAAGTGATTCCCTTTTTTTATTTCTTTCTTAATCAAATTTCAATCTATTTAATCATACTTTAAGTCTATTTTCTTTCATATAAAAAAATACAAACCAATTTCTTATTTGCCACTCGGCTTTTCATTTTAAAACTTTTTTTCAAAACTAATAAAAAACACAAAACCAATCAACATCAATTTCTACCCCGAACTACGAGGTTTTGATCCCTCACGGGTACGTAGGCAAAGGACCTAGTCCTTCCAAATCAATAAAAAAATGTAGATAAATAGGTCTCTTTTGTTCCTTTACCACTTTAATTCCTTTTTTTTCAAAACAAGCAAGTTATAGCACAATTAATTAAATAAAATCAAGAGGTTCCCATAGAATACTATGGATATTTAGGGTGTTAACAGCTTCCCTAAATATAACTAACTCTCGAACCCTTAATCTTTTAAAATGGTGTTTGAACTTTTTTCCATTCTTTTGAAAAATTAATTAAAAGTTCAGTCGTGAAATAAAATAGTGAGTCTATGCTAATAAAATAGCTTGACCTCCGAAAAATGACACGACAAATGATGAATATTGTTTCAATCAAACCTGAAGGAGAATAACTTTAACTCTTACAATCTGCCACTGCCCAACTTTAGATAGGAAATTTGATACAAGTGATTTTAGGCACTTATTTAAGTACGTTCTGGTTCACAATTAATCTCAAATTAAATTTATCTTTATTTTTCCACTACTAAATGTTGCACTAGAGTACCTTTTGTTAAGAATCTCACATCGGATTAGGAGATAACCTGACAAAGTATTTATAAGTAAGGACAATCCTCACGTCACAAACCGGTTTTGTAAGGGGTTGTGTTAGGCCAAATCACCATATTATTAATTTTCATTACTTTTGGCTATATCAATTACCGTACATGTACTTAAAATTGTTAGATTTAAGAAGAGTGCAACGGTATGAATAGTGATGCTATCAACTTTCCATTACTTATCCTTCAATAATTGTATTAAAGTAATCTGCTTTATTTTTCTTTTCTTTGAAAAAGAAGTGTTGGAGGAAGGTAACACTTGTAGAACTTTTTGTAGTGAAAAATAAAGAAAATGTTGGTTTGATTAGATTGTGTGGAACATGTAATCTAAAGAGAGCCAATGGATTGCCATGTTTGCAAATTTCCTATCCAAAAGAGTTGGAGTTCAAGGAATTCAAATTTTCTATTATATTTGCAACGTCTTGCAGGTAAACTACTATTCACTCAGCAACTATTAAAATAGAAAAAATAGTTATGTTGAGTATGATATACTTTTTATGGTTGTGGTGGAGTACTGGTACTCCTACTATTCTTGTCAAAGCACAAAGTGATAGTTTGAAGCCTGGTGATACAATGGATTTATCTTTGAATAGCTTCGATCTATATTCTAAACAAGGCAAGTATTATCTTGGTCTAACCGTTTTCCATGGTAATACGGAAGACAGATACTTAGGTATATTTAGTAGTGGTAGAAATAATGTTGTGTGGATTTATGATAGAAATAACCCCATTAAGTCAGATTTTGAAGTTTTATCACTAGACTACTCTGGTGTGCTCAAAATAGAATCTCAAAATAGGAAACCAATCATTATTTACTCTTCAACTCAACCAACCAACAATACTGTGGCAACTATGTTAGACACCGGTAACTTTGTGCTTCAACAACTTCACCCAAATGGGACAAAGAGTTTATTATGGCAGAGTTTTGATTCTCCTGTAGACACTTTGTTACCAACGATGAAGTTAGGTGTTAATCGAAAAACCGGACATAATTGGTCATTAGTTTCAACGTTTACTCGTTCCCTCGCGAGTTCGGGTGAATTTAGTCTTGAATGGGAACCAAAAGAAGGCGAATTGAACATTAAAAATTGTGGCAAACTGTATTGGAAAAGCGGAAAACTTAGAAGCAACGGATTATTCGAGAACATTCCAGAAGATGTCCAACGTGGGTATCGATATGTGATCGTCTCTAACATAGATGAAGTCTCCTTCTCTTTCGAAACAAATTTTAAGAAGTTTCCAGGATGGACACTATTCTATACCGGGCAGTTATGGAGTAACAAAGGAGACATTGCTAATGCAGAAATGTGTTATGGATATAATAGTAATGGAGGGTGCCGAAAATGGGAGGATATTCCAACTTGTAGGGAACCTGGTGAGGTGTTCCAGAAAAGGATTGGTAATCCCGATTTCGACAATGCAACATTTAAAACAGATGCAAGTTATGGTTACAGTGATTGCAAGGCAAGTTGTTGGAGAAACTGTAATTGCACCGGATTCAAAAAATATTATCATAATGGGACTGGATGTATATTCTATTCACAAAATTTCACCAAAGATCTTAATTTTGGGAGCAATGGTAACTTTCGTGTCTTGGTAAAGCCATTAAAGGCAGCGTCAACGGCTATTCATGGTAAGCTTATATGTTTAAATTGGATTTAAATGTTAAACTATTATGCCATTTCAAACTACTTTTGCAAATGTATTTTGAAAATATGATTATGTTGTTGAAATATAACTTAAAAGTCTTATGTTGGATGTTGAAAATTTCGTTTTGGTTACTCTCCCGTGCGCCAGGCGCAGGGCCTGCTTTGCTAGGAACACAACATATTTAGAATTTCATAACTGCATTAACCTTATGAGATCATAGCTGCGCTAGGCATAAAGGATAGTACAGTTAGTGTACTGGTTACAGGAGCGCGGAAGGTGGTGCGCTAGGCGCACGCCGTAGTACATGTGTCCGTTCTTTAGCTATTAGAGAGTATGAAAGGCTAAGGTTTGTTTGTATTATTAAAGCTGGAAAACCATAAATCATAAAAAAAAAAAATATTCTTTTAACCGTCAATGCAGGTAAAAAAAAGAAAAAGTGGATATGGATAAGTTCAGTACTAGCAGCTGCTTTACTCATGATATGCACATTCATCACATTCCTAGTAATAAAGAAACAAAAATATGGGTTTAAAGGTACTGAAATACTTACAAAATAGCCTGTTACATACTATTTAAATCCAGTCCCTTTATTTTCTCTCTTTATATCTCTTTATTTTTTTCTGGCTATGCAGAGAAGAAAAGTAAAGAAAGAAAACTGAGATGCAAAAATTGGCAGCTTTTAAAGAATCCTATGGTCTCAAAGATCTTGAAGACGATTTTAAGGGACATGACATAAAGGTTTTAGACTATGCAACAATTTTGGAAGCAACTATGGATTTTTCCCCTGAAAACAAGTTAGGACAGGGAGGCTATGGACCTGTTTACAAGGTGACTTAAAAGTTAAACTATTGTAATTATACATTAGTGGTTAAAATTTTTTAAGCGCATGGTTTAAATTACAATATACTAAAAATAAAGTGTTTGGACGAGAGTAGTATTAAGATGAGTGTCCTCCTGAAATGTCCTCGTGCTGCACCTCTTATCTTCAAAAAAAAAAAAACTCTACACTATGAAAAAGAAGTTGATCTTATGATAAAAATTGGCCATCAATTTAACGTGTCGAAGACTTAGCGACATATTAGACAAATATTTTGCCTTTCTTCATTTCTAAATTTGTCTCTATTTCAACTCTTTCTATTAGTACAATTATGACACTATCTTAATGTTTCAAACAAACTTTGCTAATGTTGTAATATTGCGATAGCAATATGAGGGTTGAGATATTTTACACGCTGATATTGTATCCAAATTTTTTTGAACTCATTTCTTAGATAATTGATATTTCTTTTACCACTTCAGGGAATCTTGCCAACAGGACAAGAAGTTGCGGTAAAAAGACTTTCAAGATCTTCAGGACAAGGAATTTTGGAATTCAAAAATGAACTGGTACTTATATGTGAACTTCAACACACAAATCTTGTACAACTACTTGGTTGTTGCATTCATGAAGAAGAAAGGATTCTAATTTACGAATATATGCCAAACAAAAGCTTGGATTTCTATTTATTTGGTAAGAAATATGTTAAAGTCTATATTTGTATGTACTGTTTTCGATAAGATCTAAAACATATCACTAAGAAAACTATAAGAAACTAGGATTCTAAGCTAAAACAAAAGAAGGTAAAACTAACTAAGATAAAATATAGGTTTAATTGCAGTTTTAGCCACCTAATTTTCTCAAAGTTGCGATTTTGACCCCCTAAGAAAAAAAACTACAAAACAGCCCCCTAAGTTTTGCAACTGTAGCAGTTTTGTCCCCTAAGGCTGATATTGACTTGGTCTACGCTGACGTGGCACCCTAAGTGAGGTGCCACGTGTTATTTTATTTATTTTTTTTTTGCCTTGGGGGGCCAAAACTGCTATAGTTACAAAACTTAAGGGGCTGTTTTGTAGTTTTTTTTTAGGGACCAAAATCGCAACTTTGGAAAAGTTAGGGGGCTAAAACTGCAATTAAGACTAAAATATATGAACATTTTCATTCATTTAGCTTCATTTCCATAATGGGACAATCCACTCAATATATAGTAGTCTAAATAGAGCATAACCATGCCTATGGCATAATCTAGAGGACCCTAAGAAAGTACTAGAAGCATAGCAATTACAAATAACAACTAATATAAAAAAAAACTAAATAACATAGTTTAACTAATAGTTTATTGACCTAACTAAGCATCCTATCGGTTTTTGAATACAAAGGAATAAAATTTGTTTTTATTGTATGTAATGTTCAATGCAGTGTATATTCTAACATGAATTATTATGTTTCGATTGGGAAGATAGTACAAAAAGTAAGTACCTGGATTGGAAAACGCGGTTCAACATTATAGAAGGAATTTCTCAAGGATTACTCTATCTTCATAAGTACTCAAGACTCAAAATCATTCATAGAGACTTGAAAGCAAGCAACATCCTTCTTGATGAGAATATGAACCCAAAAATTTCTGATTTTGGTATGGCAAGAATGTTCACACAGCAGGAATCCATAGTGAATACCGGCAGGATTGTTGGGACGTAGTATGTTTTCTAAGCTTTACTTGCTCCAAATCTTCTATCGTTTAATATTACGTATACAAATTATTTGAGATTATTCAAAAAAAATTGTGGCGCAGTGGATACATGTCTCCAGAGTACGTCATGGAAGGAAATTTTTCTACAAAGTCTGACGTTTATAGTTTTGGAGTGTTGCTACTTGAAATTGTGTGTGGAAGAAAAAACAATAGCTTCTATGATGTTGATCACCCACTAAATTTAGTAGGATACGTATGTGAAATTAGACTCATTGAGTTTTTTCCTTTTAAAATATTAATCGTTGTTTCTAATTCTATTAAATTACTCACAGGCATGGGAGCTATGGAATGATGGTGAGTATCTACAGTTACTGGATCCATCTTTAAGTGACACATTTGTTCCTGATGAAGTGAAAAGGTGCATTCATGTTGGTCTCTTATGTGTAGAACAATATGCAAATGATCGACCTACAATGTCTGATGTTATATTAATGTTAGCAAACAAATGTGAACTCACAACCTTACCAAGAAGACCAGCATTTTATGTTAGAAGAGACATCCTTGATGGAGAAACAACTTCTAAGGTGCCAGACAATGACACCTATTCTACAACCGCAGTTTCAACTTCATGTGAAGTAGAAGAGAACATATAAGTAATCAATATATATATGGTCATACACTCATTTGAAACAAACTTTGTTCTTTGAAGTGACATAAAATGCAAGCTAGAATGTATGCTAAATAAAAAATGGGTTGAATGTATGCTGAACAAACTTATGTCCTTGTAAAAAAAATAAAATCTCAAAATGGTATTTTTTTATTGTAGTTCTCATTAATTTATTTATTTATTTATCTTCTATATAAAGTAAACTTAAGTTAATCTAGAGCAAGCATTATGATGATGTGTCACTCTAATAATTTTTAAGAAAACTCCCACCCTAATTGTTGGGTTTTATATTGTGTTGGCTGCATTTTGTTAAAACAAGAAGTTCTAGCAAGATGTTGGACCCTATGTCCTAGACATGTAAGTACGGCATCTTGTCTCAAGGTGTTATGATTTGTTTCGCTTTCTTGGAAGATTTGGTTTTTACGTGAGATCTCTGAAGATTTGATTGAAGATATGATTCATGTAACTTGTGCTCCAAGAGGCGTGTGTTTCTAGAAGCTGTTTATGTCAGATTGTGCTTTACCGTGTTTTAGATTTAAATGTACTAAACATTTTAGGAAACATGATATTTTCTTCTAGAAGATTGTAGCTGAAGACTCTATTGGATCAGTTGTATTGTTTATCCTGGTTGATGATCAAGCCCATGCATTCTCTGACTATATAAAGGAAGACTCAAACCTGCAAGAAGACTATTGAATTCGTCATTGAGAAAAGAGTCTTATTAGGGTTTCCTGTATGTCCTTGTTTTTTGTGAGCAACTTTTTGTATCACCTTGATGCACTAAGCTGGACTATTTTAGTTGAGTTTTAAGTTGTTATTTGTAAATCACTCTAGAGCTTCTAAGCGAAAAATTGTGTAGGGTTTGTTTATTTGAGTGTCTCTCCTGTTTGATTGTAATCTTTTATTGAAATCATGGGTTGTGTGATTGAGAGAAAGTGAGATGGGATCTCATATATAGGGGAAGTCTTAGATAGAAATACCACAGGTTGTGATTAGGTGATAAGGCAGTGAATCAGAGGTTGTTCACATAGGTCTTTGAACTAATACTGTTATAGTGAATTTCCTTTCTTAGCATGGATGCCTCCAGACGTAGGTGACATTGCACCGAACTGGGTTGCCAAATATTTTGTGTTCTTCCTTCCATGCACTTTACTTCATTGTTAGTTATTGTTTAGTGTTTTACATTGTCTTAACTAAGTGTCTAGGACATCGCATAAGACATTCCTGGTGTTTCGGACATCTTATAGGACACATGTCCACTGCGTGCTAGAATTTCAATTGGTATTAGAGCAGACACCCTGTTCTATTTTCGGGTGAGCTCCAGGGACGATCAATTATGGTCATATGGATAGCTCTAAGGAAGGAGGATTTATTAACAGGCCACCTGTTTTGGATGGTTCCATTTATGACTATTAGAAGGCACATATGGTGGCTTTACTTAAATCTATAGATAGCAAAACCTGGAAAGCTATCATTAAAGGTTGGGAACATCATGTGGTTATGGACAAAGATGGAAAGGCCACAACTACCTTAAAGCTAGAAGAAGACTAGTCCAAAGATGAAAATGAACTAGCTCTTGGAAATTCCAAAGCTTTGAATTCTTTGTTCAATGTTGTTGACAAGAACATGTTCATGTTGATAAACACTTGCACTATGGCCAAAAGTGTGAATGTCAAGGCCTCAGCTTCTCACTACTAAATTTAAGAATCTCATAATGAAAGACGATGAATTCATTCATGACTTTCCCATGAGCATTATTAATATTGTTAATACATCAAGTGCTTTGGGAGAAAAGATGTCTAAAGAGAAACTGGTTAGAAAAATTCTCAGATCACTACCCAAGAAGTTTGACATGAAAGTCACAACCATTGAGGAATCCCAAGACATTAATAACATGAAGATGGATGAACTTATTGGGTCACTACAGACCTTTGAATTGGCTATCAGTGATAGAACGAAAAAGAAGAACAAAAGCATTGCTTTCATATACAACACTAGTGAGGAAGATGTTTATGTGATGTGGATACTCATGAAAGTTTTTCAGATGCAATTTTGCTTCTTGGAAGACAATTTAATAAGATTTTGAAAAGGATGGATTCGAAGTCAAGATCAAATGTCAAGAACATACACTTCCACATCAGTAAGAACAGTGGGTTTCAACACAAAGGGAGAATTAATGAGAAGCCAAACCAAGGGAAAGAAATTCAATGTCATGAATGTGAAGGTTTTGGTCACATCAAATCAAAATGTCCTACATACCTCAGGAAACAGAAAAAGAGGATGTCTATCTCGACTAGTTTTCGCGCGTTCGCCTCCGATGACCACCTCCGTCGCGTCGTCGCTTGATAATTTGTCATCATCGTAAGGTTCGTTTATTTCTTCCTTATCTTTTTTTTAATCTTTTTTGATTGTTATGGTTCGTTTATTTCATGCATCATCTGGTATATGGAAGTGTATGTTCATAGTACTATGAATGATATCATTCATAGTATTTTCAACGACAGTTGTTGGAGAATCAGTCCTTCTTTCATGCATATCAGATGGATATAGATGAACCGATTACAAATGTGTTCTGGTGTAATGCAAATATGATTTTGGATTATGGGTATTTTGGTGATGTTGTTTCATTGGACACCACATATTGTACCAATGATGTCAATAGACCACTTGCTTTTTTTTCTTTCTGGTTTCAACCATTATAGAGGTTCGATCATTTTTTGTGCAGTGCTAATGTATGATGAGACAATTCCATCATTTAGATGGTTGTTTGAAACATTCTTAATAGCACGCAACAACAAAAAACCAAAGACGATCTTCATTGACCATGATCAAGCAATGTCTAGAGCACTTGAAGAAGTGATGTCTGAGACTCACCATGGTTTATGCACATGGCAGTTGTTGCAGAATGGAATTAAACATCTTGGAATCAGGATGAAGAAAGGAGCTTCTTTGCTAACAGATTTCAGTAAGTGCATGTATGATATTGGCATTGAAGTAGATTTTGAGAAAGCTTAGTTTGACTTGGTCAATGAACATAATCTTCATGATACAACTTGGATCAAGTCAGTTTATGACATTAAAAAAAATGGGCTACATGTTATATGAAGGATGCATTAACACTTGGCATGCGAAGTACACAAGTTAGTAAAAGTTTGAATGCTCAATTTAAATGTTTTCTAAAACCGAATTTTGGTATCCTACAATTCTTCAAACATTTCGAAAGAGTTGTTGGGGAGAAGAGAGAAAAAGAACTGAAATGTGATTATGAGTCCTCACATAAGCTTGCAAGGTTAGTGTATGAAACATCACCATTACTAATCCAAATGGGAAAGACACACACACACACACACACACTATATTTGAGTTGTTTCAAAATGAGTTTAAGTTACTCTTGGCTTTGTCTGTACCATTAGACATGAAACTAACTCTCTATGTGAATATGTTATACGGAGAACCATGAAGGATCTTGTAGAGTGTCATTTAATCGTGTTTCAACTTCCATTACTTGTAGTTGTAAGAAGTATGATACATTTGGCATACTTTGTTCGCATGCATTAAAAGTGTTTGAGCTGAATGATGTTAAGGTGATTCCTAATAGGTATATTTTAAGAAGGTGGACAAGAGAAGCCTGTTGTGGCATTGTGCAAGATTTTAGGGGAAAAGAGGTTGAACAAGATCCTAAGTTGTCTAGAAATTGAATGTTCAGACAAGTTGTCTCTAAGTTCATTAGAGCGGCAACTGTAGCATCGCATAGTGAAGAAAGCCTCATGTTTGTTGATAAAAGTGTAGATGAAATGTTCAAGAAAGTAACATAATGTCCAACACAAGCTATAGACAATGACAATGATCATCCATCATTTGTGAGTTGTGATGCTATGCAACCAGGGATTCAAGAAACAACCCAGCTCAAAGGGAACTAAGCGACATAAAAGTTTCCTTGAGCGTCATCCCAAGAAAAGAAGTGCTCCTCCCACTACTAAAAAAACAAAAATTAGTGAGGGATATTTAGTGAGGGAAAACGTGAAATCCCTCTCTAATTCCGTCACTAAATTTTGCGACCAAGAAATTT
>Ga0315914_1001886_pt1 | contig 31956 bp, 18 predicted proteins | sample MpolenodulesMG_FD_203920 | JGI IMG/M metagenome (GOLD analysis project Ga0315914, IMG submission 203920) | Medicago polymorpha root nodule microbial communities from Los Angeles, California, United States - elongated nodules | ecosystem: Host-associated > Plants > Roots > Nodule | place: USA...
CTAAAAGTATGACACATCATTATTATTTATAAAATATTGTAAACTATAAGAATTGGAAAACGGTTGTCTTTGAGCTCTATCTCTTTGCCAATGGTTTTTGCTTCAAGACTCACAAACCCACACGTTTCAATTTCAATTTTTATTTTTATTTTTAATAAAAATTTCCAACTTCATCAACCTCTGCCATTATTCTGCCCTCACTCTCAACATTCATTGCACCACCATACCGTCTAATATCCTTTTCTTTCTTCTCTACATCAGATTTTTTTTTTGTTCCTTACTGATAAATGGTGTTTTTCCGATGGGGATACATCTTCTCTAATCTCCTCAGACTTGCATTAAACCAATTGTTTTTAATCAATCAAGACCCCATCTCTTGTTGTGATTTTTTATGATCAGATACTTGAACCAGTTATATTTTGTGGTGTAATGGAACGCTGGAAAAAATGGTTAAACTTGATAGAGAGAGACAATAAAAAAAATTGATTTTTAATTTTACAATTTTTTAATTTTAAATGATGTGTCATATTTTCATTGGTTAAGACTAAATATGACGTGTTAGGTGAGAGACCATGCAAGAATTTCTCTTCATTCTACACATAGTTAGTGGATTGAAGAATCATAGTCTTTAAACTCATCAAGTTACAAATCATATCTTAAGACTATATAGGTTCTCAAAAGGAATCGTGTGGCAACCAATGATTATTAAACTTAAGAAGTTTTGGCCCTCAATTTGAAAAGTGTACTAGTAATAATTGAACAATGAGTGTAAACCAATGTCCCACCATTAAGATAGCCATCCCTACAAAACTAGTACTAGCATCTCATCAAGACGACCCGTGTCCTTACAATTGGTTGAAACCGTTTGAATTTGCGGAAGATCTACCAGAGATATTCTTTGCAGGAATGTATGAATAGAATCAACACTCATGTGTGGTCGGGGCAAATATAGTCTCACCAAAAGTATTCAACTTAAGAATTGAATGCAAGTTCTTCTGAACAATTTGTTATTTGACGAAGTTTATTAATCACTTGAGACTAATTGGTTTGTTTATAATCAACGACGGATCCAGAAATTTTGATCTGAGGGGGCAACATGTGACAACATTTACACGAAAAAAATTTAAAATGATTTAACTGTAATTAAAATATAGGAAAATGATTTTTTGAAATTTAGGACTGACTTTGAAATTATGTGATATTTGAGATTTAGATTTCTATCTCATGTTATTTTTTGTCGTTGATTAAGAGACTTATTTATTTTAAAAGTTTTATTTATTTGTTTACTTAAACCAGGTTTTTTTTTGTCGTTGACTAGGTATCACATTATTCGCAAGCAAATTCATAATACAATCTAAGAAAATATGAAAGTCGCTGCAAAAACATACTTCAAAGTTTGAGATAAATGTAATTGCTAAAGCATGAACGAACACCATCAGTGTTTGTAAGTTGATTTTTCACAAATAAAATTATTCAATAATTTTTTATGGGAGCAACATATAATTTTTAAGGGGGGTAACACTTAATTTTTAATGAAGATAAACCTAAAACTATTCAATAACATACTATAAAAATAACAAGTTAGTGGGGTAACACTTAATTTTTTAGCGGAGCAGGCCAACTAAAGTTAGTGGGGTAAACCTAAAACTATTCAATAACATACTATAATTTTTAAGGGGGGTAACACTTAATTTTTAATGAAGATAAACCTAAAACTATTCAATAACATACTATAAAAATAACAATTGGCTTTAATTTAAAACAAGATATATATATTTCATTTTTTCACAAAGTCACAATTAATTTTCTAATTTTCTTCTCTGTAGAGTAAATAGATATAAAATCCATTTTATTTAATCACTTTTGTTTTAATTTTCTAATTTTCTTCTCTGTAGAGTAAATAGATATAAAATCCATTTTATTTAATCACTTTTGTTTCATGATTTTATCCTTATATTTTTAACAATTAGTCAATTGGTAACTCATGAATTTTTATTTTAGATGTCTTGTTGATTTATTATAGATTTTTAGATGATGTAATTTATGTTTGAATGATCATTTTTAGTAGAGCCATTGGTTATATATTTTAAATTTCCTTAAATTGACCTTACATTTATATTTTTTGATATTTTTTACATTGATTTTGTAAAAAAATTAATTAATAATTTTTTAAAAAAACATTGACGGGTCAACCGTCAGTCCGCTATAAAACATGGCGGGTATGATTTCCAACCTTACGTCTTTAGTTGGCCTGCTCCGCTCCATCCTTTTTATAGATAGGTTATTGACGGGTTGATGACGATTTTTGCAAGTGTATGAAATCATGCAAGTAGTAAAATGCAATGAAATTTATCAGTAAGACTGAGTGTCGAGCTCGAGGATTGGTTTTATTGTCAAATAGTATTTGCAACTTAATTGAAGAGAAAATTTTGGTTTGTTTGATAGCAATAATGAAAAGTAAGCAAAATAAAATTGGCTTGACCTTTACAACAATAAAATTGGTAGGGGTTAGTTTCACCAGATGACTATCTTGAGTTATCAACTTGACTATGATTACTGAATCACCTTAGCGAATCAATAAAGAATTCTCTAAATTATTATTCTTGCTCAAATTCCTTGGTGACATAATTGTTAATTGTAAAATAATATTTAATTCCTTGGTGAATTTTAGATTATAATTAAGCATGAATAAACGGGAATTCTTAATTGATTTCAAGAGTTTGCATCTATTCCTAAGCTATAAAGGCAAAAATTTCTTATGTCGAGCCTTTATAGATTCAATTTATGTAACGCCCTATTTTCTTATTTAATTATTTTTGGTTGAGTTTAGAGTCTTTTATATGACTTATATGATTTATGTTGATTTATGACGTGTTGTGGTGTTTTAATATTTTATTATATGGCTTTATATTATTATTAAGTAGATTATGTTGGAAAATCAGAATAAATAGATTTGGAGGGGCTCGTTTGGATTTAGTTAGAAAATATGTGGATTTAGTTAGAAAATATGTTGAGGGTGTGAGATATAAAAGCTAAGAGCCAGACACAAATTAGGTTTACAAGCTTTTGGAGAAAAAGAGGAGAACCTAGAGAAGAGGAGAACCAAGAGAAGGGAGAACTTGTAGAGTCTTGCAATCACCAATCTAAGGTAAAGGTGGGACTAATATTCTCTAATCTTAGGCTATATAATTCTGAAATTGAATTTAGCATGTAGTTTTGTTGTTGTTCATGTGAAATTGAGAATTAGGGTTAAGAATCGGATTTGAAGGTAGAACTTGTAGAATTGGATGTCAAGAGTGTAGAAAGTCCGTAGAATTCATAGATAAATGATGTTCAGGTTGTAGAATGATCATAGGTTGAGTTTCCTACCAAATTTGGGATTGAGTTGGATGAAAATTGGGTTTTTGGGGTTAAAAATCGCACTTCCCGACAGAAAACTTGTTAAGTTCGCCACCGCGAGAAGTATGCTCGCCACCGCGAGCTATACGTGACAAAGAGCAGTGTTTGCTCGCTACCCACTCGCCACGGCGAACGAATGTGTAACAGAGAGCAGTGTTTGCTCGCCATGGCGAGTAAGGTCGCCCGCCACGACGAGTAACATAGTAGTGTTGTACCTTTTTCATGATTCTTGTGTCGTTTCACACATTTCCGCTTCGAATAAGCCTTTGGTGTAGACATGGAAGTCTTAGATAATGCTGTAAGTTTTTAAATGGCTTTGTTTTGTTATGAATAACTTGATAGATGAAATATTACATGAAGGTGTGTATATATGTTGATGAATTACTATATGAATGCTTATGTTGAATTAACATGATGATTATATGATATTGCAATTAAATGATGAATAACTATGAGATTATAATGTTGTTGGTCGTCATTGTTGTTGATGTTGTCAAGTCGTTGATGTCGTACGTTGTTGTTGATTAAGTTGTTGAGTCCATGCATACTCATAAAGTTAGGGGCTCATGCCCTGTTGACTGTTAATCATTCATACACGTTGAATTGAGAGCCTATGCTCTAACACGTTGATTGGTACCACATGCATATTGCATAGTCAAGTTGTTGTTGTGTCGTTGCATTGTCGTTAATGTTGAGTTGTCGTCGTCGTTGTTGAATAGTTGTTGTTGATTTAAATGCTAAGTGGAAATAAATGAAGTATATGTGAAACATTATTGATAATAAGTATATGTGAACTATTATTGTTGTTAATTATTGTTGTTAAATTCCGTTGATGAATTATATACTTATTATTATTGAATGTGAAATCTCACCCCTTCTGTTTGAATGTTGCCTCTACGTAGGTAACGTGCAGATAAACCAGGATTAGCTGCTGATGTGAGTTGACTCTCTCGTACGTCGTCTTAGGGTCGCTTTGATACGTAACGGGATGGGGATATTTGTTATGTTTTCCACTGCTGCGTATTAATTATGAACCATGTTGTTGAACCTTTTTGAATTAAGATTTTTGATTAAGTTGTTTACATTGAGGCCATAGTGCCAAAGTTGTTGAACTATGAATCTATTTTCCGCTGCGATGTCATTGAAATTTTGACAAGGGTGTTTTAATAAATAGTAACTTTACTCTATTTATATTTTAAATGTAGTATGATATCCCGTTTTACGTTGAATACTCTGATTATTTGTATTATTTACATTGTTGGGAAAACGGGGTGTTATAATTTACGTTTGACAATATAGATCATAAATCAATTTAAAGGTGGTAAAGCGATAAAAAGCATTAAGAACAGAGATAAGAAAAATGATTCAATAACCTTCTTCAATAATCAAAATAAAGTCATAGAACAAAAGTTGTTATCTGGATAATCTTATACCTAACAATAGAAAAATTAATCACTCATGGCTTAATTACATGTAATAAAAAGGATTGAAAGAATTACACAAAAGAAATGACAGATGAGAAGCTTCAACTCCAGTTTCCTAGGTCGAACAATACATTATTGAAACATCTCTAAGTATTTATCTCCAATTTATATGTAAAAATCTTTGAACACATCAGAAACTGATATTTGAGCTTAAATAAGCAAGTTGAAACACGAAGTTGAACCATGGCGCCCAGGCGCAACGATTTTGCGTCCAATTGCAAATGGCAGGTACGAACAAGTCTGGAAATCAACTGGTTGCGCCTAGGCGCAAAATGGCAACAACACTGGTCTTTGGATTCTGATTTGTGCCCACGCGCAGCTAGTTTGGCCCAGGTGTAAAATGGCGGCCTTGACCTTCGTTTTTTCAAATTGGCATACTTGTGAACTGACTTTCATGGTTGACTTTCTAAAACTCATTAGACACCTTATCACTTGTAAAACTTAATGTAAACATGTTAAAACATAAAAATAGACCAAATGCTCTAAGAAATGTCTGGTTAGGGAAAGTCAATATAAATCATTTTCTTTTCACTCTAGATATCATGATGAGAATTTATACTCTTAAGTGACTAAAAATTAAGAAAACTATTTAAAACAAAGTCCAAAACTAATGGAAATTAGTATAAAAATGATGAATAATCATGGGGTGGGTGTGTGTTGGCCCGTTTTGTTGTCCCTATAGAATTGGGTAATTGTGATGTGCAACTGACCGGCAGTTGGCCGACTGAAGCATTGTCATTTACAATGGAAAGGGAAAGAGTTTTGGGTTTGGGCTAGGGAGAGTTGGGCTTAAGAGAACAGATTTAGGGCCAAGGGAACTTTTTGTAGACTGTTACTTTTCTCACCCTCTTAAGTTACCAAAAAGCCCTCCAGATTATATAATCCGGACAACTAATTTCCCAAAAATTTCCGGATTATATAATCCGGAAAGCACTTTTATCAGTTTTTTATTTAGATGCTAAAATAATATGAACACTTCGCTAAATTCATAAAATAAATGCAAATAAAAACAGATAAATACGAACAAAAATAATACTCAAAACAGTCTCATTTTATTGATATAATTATTCATACAATTTCAATGGGGTAAAACTAAATCTACAAAAGAAAAATAAAACCACAAGAAAACCAACCTCCCTGGGTAAAACTAAATTTAGCTTTGCCCCCAAGAAGGTTGGGGGGGAGGGGCTACTGGGGTCAGGTTTGTTTTCAAGGCGAGAGATACCTTGATGGTCAACTTTGCACCCAGACAGATGAACCTCTCACCTAGACAGACCGTGCTTCGTTGCAGCGTGTTGCCTTCCCCGTTGATCGATCATATAATCCCTGAGTTTCCAAAGTAGCATCTTTCTATGAAAGGTCAATGATGAAAACACATTTTGCATAAAATGAACATGAGTAGAGGAAGAGAGAATTTGTGAAATGGTGTGAAAAATTTGAAGGTTTTGGAGGTTATTTATAGGAAAATAATATGCATAGCCATTAATTATGGTAAAAAACGTTCAAAAAAACATGTTCAAAGGAGTTTTATCAGCCATTAATGCTGGTAAAAACTTTTGCAAACATGTTTCTTGTGGTGCAGACCATCGGCCAAGCTATACTAGTGTAGTTCGGATTACATAATCCGGACAACTCTCCTGGTGTCCAGATTATGTAATCCGAATTTTTACGATATTGAGGCCAAGTTGAAGGATGTTGCACACCTTCTCCGGGGGTGAGGGACATTCTAGATTATGTAATCTGGAACATGTTTTTTTCATGTGGTCCATATTGCACCGACAGTTTCCGTGGTCCAGGACTCCCAGAGACTTCTTTAAATAAGTGTCCCTGTTTTCGTAACGAGTAACCACAAACCAAGAAAAAAAACATGGAAAACTCTGTAATTAATTAGAACACCAAGCTAGCTGAATCAAGTTCAAAAACACCTCTTCGAATACCATCCTGTAATGTTTTGTTGTTTATGTTGTTTTAATCTTCTTACTTGTTTTTTTATGCATTTATTTTCTATGTCATATTCCATGAAAACTCTCTAAAAAACACCCTCTCAATAGGCATTCTGGTGCAGTTCGAATTATATAATTCGGAAATTTTTTGTCATTTTCGGAATATATAATCCGGAAACCCTCAGTAGTTTTTGGACTGTGGCGTTTCACCAAAGGTTTGACTGATTAGTGGAGTTTTAATGCATTTTTGGACAGTTTTGAATGACAAACACGTTTTGCTTGACTGACTGTACTTATAACCTAGGACTTGTTTTAGGTTATAAATAGGCTTGCATGTTCAACAAATTCCTTCATTCTTCACTTCACCTCTTTTCTTTGATTTTCTTAATTAAAAAAAAAATTAGTTTTGTAGGAGTGTTTGTGGTGTCATGGTCATTGCTGACCGTTCATATAACCCTTGCAATTGCTTTGCAGCTTATGCGGGGGTTATATAACAATTAATAGATACCTTTGACATCAAATAAAACACATAAAATATCATATAGAAAATGTCCAAATTTTATTTTCCGGAAATGCTAACAATCTGGTTTGGATTACATAATCCGGACAGAGGTATTTTTGGTATATTTGCAGGGCGCACGAGAAACAGGCAGGGTGGAAAAAGTAACAGTCCTCTTTGTAACAATGGTTCGGTTCGGATACCAATCGGTCCAAAATTAGCACCCGAACAAAACTGAGTGAACCCAATATAATCCACTGCAACCACCCGAGAACCCGATCGAAAACCGACCCTTTACATAAAAAGCCTCAGTTTGATCTAGAAATACCCACCCCTAATTCATAGTATTGCTCGAGCCTTCTCATGTCACTCTAGCTCCCATATTTTTTATGATGTACCACTCACTTTGTACCCTTAATTATTAAGGAAATAAAATAGTTTTGACTTTACTCAACTTTTTCTAGTGTATTTGATAGCATCTTTAAAATACACATGAATGATTAAAATAAATTTTAGACAAATGAGATAAAAACAAAATTACCAAATTTCGAAGTTAACCAATCTTATTCCAAGGAAAAAAGCACTATCCAGAGTGTATATTATACCGTCCATGCAATATCAACTTATATGTTAAAAAAGCTTTGAATTTTAAAGGCTGTCAAGATAATTTGACCAATCGACTTAAGTCATGGTCTCACACTCTATGATTAATCCGATGTAGTATTAGATCTTTCAACATGTCGACGCATTCTTAGGCCAAACACAAAACACCTCACATGCTTCCCAATACATCTCTTTCTTACTTCCTTCCTCCCTCCACCATTATCCCTATCACATATCACTAACACCTCCTTTTCCTTTAGATCTAAAGACCCATGTCATCATCAACTTTAGTGAGTCCCCACATTCCAATTATTAGAAAGATTTTTATGAATTTTGAAAGTCTCATATATACCACTTTGCTAAAATTAGAAAATATAACATCATACAAATATTTATTAGCAATAATAAATTTAGTGTCTTTTATTTCAAAAATAAATAAATTTAGAGTCTTTGTGAGCATATATAAGATGATAGTTGACAGAGACATTGTAAATTATAATATGCAATGATTAGAGTTTAAATCTTAAATTTCTCATTTATTTATTTTAAAGATGAAATTCTTTTTTGGTCTAGTAATCTAATGGCTAGAGTTCATACATTTAAATGTGGAGAAGTGAGTTGTCCAAGGTCCGAACTCCGACCCCTGCATAAATTATACAATGTCTCTACCAACTAAGTTAAACTCACGGAGACTTTAAGGATGAAATTCTAACCAATAAATTACTTGATCAAAACAAAATAACAATAATCAAAATTTTAAATGTTTTATTTTTTACATTTTGGTGAATGATAGGAAAAACTCACGTAACTATTGATTTAAAGGTCAAACAGCTACACCTTAAATTGGCACATGTATGGTAATTTAATTTTTTTTTTAAAGAATATATGGTAGAAATTCTTAAATATTATTATTACGTCAATCTAAAAAATCTTGTCTAATTTTTATTATATGTCGTTTTACAACACGGATAAAATATTAATGTTTATTTTTCTATTATACTATTTATTATTTAAGATTAAATATGTTTTTAGTCTTTATAAATTTCGCTTTTAGTCATTGTTTCCATTTTTTTTGCACTTACAAATTAGAAGATTACATGTTTTAGTCGCCAAACAAAAGTACAAAAAAAAACATTTTTGAAGGGTAGAGGAAATAAAAATACATTGTTTTGTGGTGTTGAACACAGTGCATTGGTTTACTTCTCTTATACATGATACATACGTTTATATTAAATTAAATACATTTTTTTTGGCAAAATAGAAAATATCTTTATTTATTAATTTTATTAGGTCTGCAGCAACTTAACCTAATAATTTCCCTCCAAAATGCTGCATTAGGTTAGCAACAATTTAACCTAACAAATTCCATCTAAAATACAACGCACCAATTTAACCTAACAAATTCCCTCTAAAATGCAGCAATCCCTAATATTTCCTCACTGATGAGCTTTTCATTCCTATCTCGTTGTGTTATCGTTTGCATATATCTATTGTTTCTGTAGACTTTTTTTTTGACAAGTTATTGTACACTTATTTAATACGTTTACAAACAGACTACCCTAATTTTCATGCAAACTCGGCTATATATAGCAAACCCTGAACCATGTTTCTCTAAAAAAACAAAAAAACCTAAACCGCGGTAGGTAAATTACACAGACAGCAGAATAATCATATATTTTGATTTTTGCAAATGGAAGGACGTGACCTTGCAACATTCCTCTCATACCACTATTTAACTAGTATTCTAATTTAACATGCATTTTATCGATATGCATATTTTTTTGAGAATTGGAATATCCTTTTTGCGTTTTTTGTTTTTTGTTTGAAATGTTTACACCAATTTTGACACTCTTCCTATTTAGTTTTGTCGCAATTTCTTGGTTTGTTTTATTTTAGGGTGTTGTCAAGTTACCAAATTTTTTTAACAAAAGTCAAGGGCAGTCGCTTAAACATGTTGATGTATATCTACCAACACCTGTATTTTCTCACGGACAGTTGTATGTTGCTGTTTCAAGAGTTACATCTAGAAAAGGACTAAAGATATTGATCACTAATGAAGATGGTGAACATACCAATGTGACGTCTAACGTCGTATATGAGGAAGTATTTCACAATGTGTGATGAAACTACATACCAATGTGACGTCTAACGTCAAATTTCTTTTACCAACTTATTGATAGGATTACCGAATTTTCTTTTATAATATTTTCAGATTTTATACATTTTATGAAGTGTTTTATTTTGTCTACTATGAATTATCACATGTTCTTTTTTTCACTGTTACCAATTATAGATTACATTTTATTTTTCGTATGTCAATCCCTTAACAATAAACCTGTGCGACGCACAAGTCAACAATCTAGTATAAAATAAAGAGAGGAGATACAAAGAGTAGGGGGACATTAGACCTGACCCAGGAATAACCCAAACGAGAATACATCGTGATAAATCAGTCCAATGGATCTACTCTAATCTATCCTAACAAAATTCACCAATCATAGGCGCAACCCAGCGAACTCGCGTACGGGCACGAAACTAGATTACAAAAAAAGATGAATAGTGAATATCTGCGGAGAACAGTTAAAGTTTAAGCATGGCGAATGGATCAACCACCAACACGGTAACAAAATCCAAGTGCCAACAGCTCCCTGGTCAACAACAAGCATAAAAGCTCTTTCAAGCCAAACAACGCGTAAGAATTCAGATCGAGGGATGAGTTCAATACGTCAGTAACCATACCCTTTTGGGTTTAACGACCGAAACCCCTCCGGGTTAAACGAACCAGACCCTTTCGGGTTTTTGTTAACAGAACCATACCCTTTCAGGTTTTTGAAACATAACCACTAGAACGAGGTCAAAAGTCCAAATCCACCCAAACTCTGAATCAACAAAACAGCGAAAACAAACAAACTGTCGGCTCAGAAACACAAAAGCTCGCCGGCAGCAACAAGACAGCCGACGAAAACGAGCAAAACCGGCAAGAAAAAACCATTGCAGAAGATCAAACACCAAACCAAAACCAACAACAACCAAGGTCAAACAACCACCACCACAAACCACCACACCTCACGACCCTTGCGACGACGAAGCATCCAAGAGAGTCACGCCGAAGGAGGATTAATTGTGTGGTAAAGAGGCTACAAGCAGGGAACACAACCCACAAAGTCAGTTTTGGCAGATCTGGAGCGAGCAAACTACAAACGGCGACAAAAGCGACGACCCCACCGCATAGCACAGCAGCCCCAAACCAGAAAAAACAAACATCTATGGCAGAACCACAACAGAACCGTACCCAAGACACGAATCAGACAGATGAAGTTGATCTGGAACGAAGAAAACTATAGCCAGGAAGGGCGTCGGTTGTGCGGAGATTGAAACTCATCGCACCACCATCCAAGGAGGTTACATGGTGTGGCTGGTGTTTGGATATGACGAGGGAGGAAGGAAACCCAAATGGGAGGGTTTGCTTTGTTAGAGAGAAGGAAGAGGACAACTTTTTTGAATTAAATACATTTTATGATCACTATTATAAACAAATATCTAACGTATTTGTATTATATTAAATCACATACATCAACTTTTATTAACTCTAATTTCTTTTGAATATAGTCCTAAAGGGAGTATTTGAGGGAAAAAACTTCAAACATTTTTTTATGTACATAGACCAAAAGAAAGTACTCTTTTTTTTTTAAAAGGTTGAGAAGAAAGTACACTTTGAAAGCTTGGTAATGGTGGTGTTTAAAAATGGTAAATTTTATGGCTCGTTATTTGATTGAGAAATCACCAAAAAGCACGTGGCCATGTCCTTTTTCACATGTTGATCTCTTGATTTAACACAACCATGTCTATTTTTATTTTCAATGTTTTTTGAGTCAAAAGAAAAAAATGTTCAAAGTTTTCTTTTGCTTTTGGTCCTTTCACAGCAAAGTAGGTTAACCTCATTCCTTATAACATGTCTTTTTTAAAATTTACTCCAATTTTCAAAGAAAGGAAAATGAGACCTGAATCGTCTGTTTTAGATGTTTCACGTGATATATAATTTCAGTCGTAGATTTGCGATTTAATGACTCTGATTTATGTGGTATGAATTTACGATTTCACGTAGTGTTTTCTTAGTCATTCATTTTTTATCGAACGATCGACATCAATTATTTGGTGTTACACAATAAATACGTGGAATTCGAATCTGGGAAAATGTAGAAAATATAAATAATAGCTGGTTTAGTGGTTGAAATGAAGAAGTAAAAAAAATAGAGTTGCAAGTAGGTCGAGAATTGGATCACACCCAAACATAAAAATTAGGCTTTTTATTTTTATCACTGCACCATCGTAATAAAAAAAAAGTCTTATTAACCAATGTTTTCGGAGCATTAAGGATGTCAAATTTATAAATTGTTTTTTCAAAAAGTCAATATTGCATTGAATACATGAGTATTTTCTTAAAAACTTATTATTAATGGTTCTCCAAGAGTGTTCTAGGGACATTAGTTAACATTTTTTAATAAAAAATAGAAAATGCTAATGAGTGTCTAAGAGCACTCTTTAAGAATAAATTTTTGTGAAAACTTATGCATTTAATGCATCAAAAATTAAGTATTATACTTTTTCAATGAATAATTTTTTAATTGAAAATCCCTAGAGAGTGTGCGTTAACGAGACCCATAATAATAAATACATACCAAACTATCACTCTTTGGAAAATAATTACACCGATACCATCTTTTTTTAGTGGACACTAGTTCATCAATATCGGGACATGTGACACCACTACTACCATCATTTATTTCTTGAGAAAAGCTATCAACACTCTCTTTTCACCATTCTAAGTTAACATCCATTCTCTTATTAGATGAAAGTTATGTAGAGTCTTAGATGAGTTTCATCAAATAAATGAGTGAATGTTAATGAGTGTTGAAAATAAAGTGTTGCTAACACTTCTCTTATTTATTTCTTCTTTTGACAAAAATATCAAAATGGTTAGGTCAGAGACATCGTAATTGAGATTCGAATACCAACCCTACTACTTGTTATGAGTTTTAATAGTTAATTTCTATTTCGTTCATTATGTAAAAAAGGAAATACTAGGCACATGTCAATATTCAAAAATATAAATTATACATAAAAATTTGTCTTTTTTTATTTATACAAAAGTTGAAAATTTATATTTTTTTAATAAATACTTTCTGATTGTGAAATTCTTAACATCTACATTTTAGGGTACCATGAGTGGTTTATAAGAGTCGTATGCTTACATTGAAGCTGCTATCGCTAGTATTGGGTTTGACTTTGAGTATATTGTATTGATTGCATGTATAGGGACAAATACCGTTCATTTAATTGTTTCTTTTGTAGAAGTTGCGAGGATCAAGTCATTGTGAACTTCTCTTACAAAAAAAAAAGTCATTGTGAACTTCTATTTTGAAAGATAACATCAAATATTATCATTAAAATTTCTATGTGCTTATGACTCTGTTTAATATTTACAACAAATTTGTTTTGCTGCGTGAAAGTTAATGAGAAATGATATTTGTATAACTAATTTTAAACAAATCTTATGAAAATGATTTTTCCTCTCTTTTTATTGGGCAATAAGAATAGAGAGAAAATGGGAAGAAAAAAAAAGAGAATAAAAGTACAATGAAAATATGAGACTGAGAGTTATCTCAAAGTTGTTCAAAAGTGGCTGTTTAAATACCACTTCTCTTTGTTAATTGAGTACTTTACTTTTTCACTTCATCTTTAAAGTGTCGTTGTTTGAACATAATCTACTTTGATCATATTTTTTATTAATATATAGACAAATGTTGACGTATAAAATATTGTTCAGTTTTTGACAATGAATATTTTTAAAATATCAACTTTTTTATAACTTTTAGTTATAGATGATTAAAAAAGTTTAGTTATTAAAATTGTACATTGACACGTACGAAATCGTTAACAAGTACTCTTAAAATGGAACATGGGAAGTATCATTTCGCCTTTTGAAAAAATCATCATTACATTTTTTAAATAATTTAGCTGTATTTCTTTAAAAATAATAATTTGGTTGTATTAATGTATTGTACTTACCAACGATATTGTGTTTTAACGAAAGTGTTAGGGTGCGTTTGTTTCAAGTTATATTCGTATGTGCTCAACAGCTCTGAAAAAGAATCAAAGGTCGAACAAACCAACACAAACCAGCATCCAGCCGCAACAACTCCAATACCACCGTCAAATGAATCGCAGAAAACACGACACATATGTCCGGAGCCAGGAGCCTTAACCAACAACGATCCAAATTTCTAAAAATCTTTGTAACCAAACCACATGTGAAGAACAAACGTCGGCGTTAAGGAATCCCCACCCACGTTTTGAGCAACACGACGCAAACACACAAAGTACGCGTATTGGAAAGAAACCGCCGAATCTTCGTGGAAACAGATCCGATTTTGAAACGCAAATGAAATGATGACGGAGAAGCAACGTACCCACACCGTTATAACACCTTAGGAACTACCAAAACAACCGCCGCCACCACTCAACAAACGACGACAGAAATGGGAGATTTGGAGGTGGGGGTGCGGAGGACAGCCGCCGGAAGAGGAGGAGCCGACCCAAGAAAAACCAAAAACGAACCGACAAAGACGAACCCAAACCCAAACCGATCTGCAAACTAGAAGGAGATCAGCGGAAAGGAAGGGTAAGAGAACGACTCCAACAGATCAAAGAGTGGTGCAGAGCAAGATCCCGTCGCACCACCACCCACCAGAGTTACATGATGGAATAGGGTTAGGGCGGCGCGATAGTGAGAGGTCAGGGAACATACAATTTTTTTTTATATTCGTATTTAATATTAATATATGACATGTCTCAAATAAAATTATTTGAAAGGATAAAATATATAAAAAGTGAAAATAATCTTGTTAAAAAAAGTGAAAAAGTTATTAAGCTTCTTATACTATAATTTTCCAATAATACGTCTATAAAAAATATTTTTTGTGCATTAGTAACGAGTTTTATCTTAAATACAAAAATACCAAAATTGTTGAGTTGGATGCGTAAGTGATGATTGAACATCAACTCATTCATTTGTGTGCACGAGTTTTTAGGCATTGTTGTCATTCCGTTTATCATTAAATAAAAAGAAACTAATATTTTTATTAAAATTTTGATATCAAATTCGATGTAATTTGATTTTTTTTTTGTCTATTTAAATAATTTGTGTAAGATACTCAAAAACACTTGATGAGATAGTAACATATCTCTTTCAGCTTAACTAAATGCATTGAGTTCAATTCCAGTCTTAGACATCCATCTCTGTTAAATCTTTTGAAAGAAAACTTTTTTTTTTTTTTTTGGTAATCCTATCTTGTTATTATAGTTTTCCCTCAAATTTGATAATCTCCTTTCAATCACTATCGTCTTTCATAACTTATGTCTTCTTTCTTTATCTTTCTCTCTCTTAATCGTATCCTTAAAACTTAGTGATATATAAACCCAAATCGTAAAAGAATGGAGAAAGAAAAAGTGAATAGAAGGAGAAGATCCAAATCCATTTTTCCCTACTAAATCTACATTAGTATAATGTATTTTTTTAAAACACATTATTACATTATTATAGTTTTTGAGGGAGTTTATTTATTACATTATTATAGCTGTTTCCCTCACATCATGTAAACAAAACACACACAAAAAACACTCATAAACAAAAAATGTAAAAAAAAAACCAATAATAAAAAAAGAAAACAGAAACAAAAGTAGACAAATACAACACACCATTGAACAGTTTCTTTCTTCTTCTACTTCTTTTCTTCTTCTTCTTCTTCTTATTCTTATTCTCTTCAAAATCAAATTAAAAAAAAAAAAAACTCATAGAATCATTTCAACAAACACTTCACGCGCCACTTTTCACTCTTCAAATCCAAACCAAAAAAACTTCACGCGCCACCGCCATCTCTATGAATCAACCTCCCCATGGGCGGAGTAACTTCCTCAATAGCCGCCAAGTTCGCTTTCTTCCCACCACAACCACCATCCTACACACTCACAGTATCTGAATCCACCACCACCGCCAGCACCGCCGCCGCCACCGCCGCAAACGGTGCTTCACCGGCGACGAAGCTTTCGATTCCGGAAGTTCCGATGAAGGAAAACGTGGATGTAGTGAAGGTGAAAACAAGAAGAGGGAATGAAATCGCGGCGGTGTATGTTAAGTATCATAGACCTGCATGTACCATGCTTTATTCTCATGGAAATGCTGCTGATTTAGGTCAGATGTTTGAATTGTTTGTTGAATTGAGTAATCGACTCAGAATTAATGTTATGGGGTAATTTTCTTTCAATTTTCATTTTTTTTTTGAATTTTTTGAATCTCTTATGATGCTAATTGAGATTTTTACACTGACAGTGTAAAAAGTTGTCAATAGATCACAACCATTAATATCTGTAACTTTTGAGGTACTTATGATTTAAAGTAAACGGTTTATAATGATTTGTTAGCTACGGTTAATTGATAGGGTAAAAAAATTTACATTAATTGTATATTTGAATTAAATTCATTTAATTTTAGCTAAGTATTGTTTGAATTGCATATACTTTGTTTGCATACACTTTGTCCGAAGAATTTAAGCAGTATACAATTATTTTACACATCATCCAATGACGTGTTGTCGCATCAATTAATAAATTTGAAAACGCATGAATTGTCATATTAATTAATTGATGTGACAATACACCATTGAATACATGTATTGGATATTGGATGCTTGTGTAAAATAATTATACACTAACAGAGTATACTAACTAAATTCATAAACAAAGAGGGTAGATGATGTAAATAATCATGATTTTAAACTAGAAACATCAACTTTTCACATGACATTTTTGCTTATATTTCATTTAAGATGGAGTATATGTTGATTTTGTTTTTTGCAATAATTGGGTGATTATCTATTATGATCATATGGAATGGGAATGTGCTGTCTTTGTTCATTAATTGGTTTTGCTTTTATAGTTTAATTAATGATTAATGTATTAAAGAGAGTAGAGATTTGGTGAAACTATTGAAGTGGTTGTTAGCTGATTGAGAGGTAATAAATTTAGTTTCATTTTAAAGTTAAGATCTAAAATGGGTCTATAATATAATATTATGGCGTAATTTGGTCTATGTAGCTGACCCCACTTAGTGAGATAAGACTTGATTGCTGTTGTTTTATTGTTTGCAAGAACCCGAGTTTGATTACTTGGTGAGACAATTCTTGGCCAGACTATGCCTATACTTACCTCATGGCCGAACTCTGGATCGCCAGGGCCTCTTTTCCTGGGAACCAGAGGGTTAACAAAAAAAAAGTTTTTTTATATTTTTTTTGTGGAAATGCTTCACCTCGCGAAAGAAACCAATCACGACGAGATCACGAGGTTAAACTACACGTATAATTGAAAATTTATACCCACCACCCACTGTTTCTCTGGCCAGACCGGAGTTGAAAATTTGACCGCTATTTTAAGAGTAGATACGTAAACGTTTTCACTGTTTATAGCACTACTGTTTTTTCCTTTTTTGTTCGGTGAAAAGTTTTGTAATGTAATTATTTATGCTTGGAATTGGTAATTGTGACTTTTGTGGTGGTTTTGAACTTCTGATTATGAAACAAATGCTTTAAGTAGGTTCTGTCATTTCTAGGTAAGTTATTGTTGCCAAATCTTTAAAGAGGAATTGATTTAACTTTTTACTGGAGATGTCTGCTATTGTGGTAACAAATTTGTTTGCTATAAAAAGATACATCATACATTCTTTTCCTGTTTAGATGAATTATAGCAGAATAAATTATCATTACTTTTTTTAGAAAAGTTACCTGTTATCTTTCTTATTATTTTTATTCTCAATTGTCATAATCTGAAACATTCTCATGTTCTCTTACAAAATCTTATTTCGTGATATTATATATTGTATCTTTTTGTTGAATTGAATTATATTGTATATTAACATCTTTTCTTTTTGCCAGTTACGATTACTCTGGTTATGGACAGTCGACAGGGAAGGTTAGTTGTCTCTTTTCATCCTCTAAGTCTACCACTCCATTAATATAACTAAGATGTTTCATGTTTAGCATGTTCAGATCGGTTCAAATTTCTTCCTACATGCATCTCTTATCATGATTGAAAAAATGTTTGACCTTGGAAGCTTTCAATAGAATTAAAGAAACTGAAAAATAAAATGAGAGTCTATTCTATTGAAGTGTATATTGTGTGATTTAGGGCAGAATGGCACATGATTTCGGGGTTATTCAATCTGGTCGCATAACTGATCTGTAGAGATGCACTGATCTATATAGATGCATCCAATATTTAGCCATTGCCAAATTTATTGAACTTTCAGCCACCTACTATAGGTATTGAAATGCATTTCGCACAAGCCATATCTACTTCAGTGAGCAAGTCCAAAATGCATTTAGTTTGGGAGAGTAAGAGAGAGCCATTTGACAGATTTTTGACCTCTATGCCAAGAATGTTATAAAGATTCGCAAGTTGCTCTAAGGAAAACATACCATATACTCGAGTATCCCAAATGTATTCAGTTTGGGAGGATCCCATATACTTGAGTGAAAATTAAACCGAAGAAAGGTTTTGGGGAGCCTGTCGAACCTGGATCAAGGGCCTGTTTGAGTCCATATAAAGCTTTGTGATGCTTGCCAAATATTGATGTATCTGTGGATTCAAAGCTTGGAAGTATATGTATGTACGTATTCATCGAGGTAGCCTATTAGGAATACATAGTGGACTGTCCTATTGTGCTGACAGTTGGGCTTTGGCCTGATCCTCCTCAATCACCAAATCAGAATTCTGTTAGAAATTGTTAAAGTCGGTTTCACCTAACTAACTATAAACACACCATTTCCCTTACGAGAATCATAATGGAATATTGAAGAATCTTTCGGATTCAACTCTAGAATTTTTTTCTCTGCTTTCAGATTCAACTCCTGCATCTGCAAGTATGCTATTTTATAAAAATAATCACATTTATCAAACATTCATCCAAGCACACACACAAGTAATCAGCCAAAAATGCGACCCTATATTTAGAAATTCTCTAGGACACTCTCAATCAAGTCATGTTAATTTTTTCTGAAAAAGGAAATTAAGATTACTATCCTTTGTTCAAAGTTCCCGTGTCTATGTTTTGTTCTGATATGTTTCATGTTTTTCTGCCTTTCAGCAGAACCTGCAATACTTTATATTCAAGATTGTAGACTGCATAACATGGTTACAAGTCATGCAACTAATAGGAAAGTACTACTTTTCAAAAAGATTTAAAAGGTTACATTGCCCAACTATTGGTTATTAATTTGTTAGAAGTGCAAAGAACTTTCTGCACAAAATTAGTTTTCAAACACAAACCTGAGCTTTTGTCATGAGGTCGGTACATAGCTTGAAACCTTGGTCTTGGAGAAGAAACTCAAAGCAACCATTTTCAATCCCTAAAAACATTTTTGGGCTACAAATAACTTGTCTATGGAATTTGAGCCAAGCATCAGTAAATGAGCTTTCTAGCTTTACTATATGCGAGCTGTCTTTGATTGAATCATCCTCTTAGCCCTAGACACGGGTTTAAAAAAAGTCAATCCTACTTGATTTCATGCGGAGGCTATGTGGTTCAGCTGAGTGTGTTTTGTCTAGATAATAGGCAAGTACATTTTGGTAACATGGCTGGTTGTTGCCAATTCACAAGGAAGTGTTACTACCGACTGATTATTATAAGTTGACATATAAACGTTGGGGGTTCAATGCATAACAATTCAACTCAAATGACAAGTAGTATATTGCATCAATAACCACTAGTTATGTGACATTATGACTTTGCGAAATTTCATATCGTTGTCACATCGGTATAACAATACTCAAGTATTATATCGGTGCAGTTCAATCCCTCCTTTATATATTTGTGTGTATTGGGGGTTCTTATATACTCCTGTGAAGGAATAACTAATACGTGTTAAAGAGTCCCACACTAGATGAGGGGCGGCCTAAACAAGTGTTTATAAGTGGAGGCAGTCCTCACCTCACCAGCCAGTTTTGTAGGGTTGTGTTAGGCCCAACCACGGTTTCAGGAATACATATACTTGTTTTGTTGTCTTCCAAAAGGAATTTTACATTTTTGGCCGAACATTTGAATCTCTAAATCGTAGCAATTGCAAAATCATTTTGGCTCTGCCATCTAGTGTCTTTTCCGTTATATTAGCAAACATTTAATAACTTATTTTGCTAGAGCAGAAAGGCAGACTATTTCTCTTTTATACATAAACATATGATTTGAGTTCTTTTGCGTTATTTTGCATGACTTTTTGTGAACCACTAAAACACGATCCTTTATTATTCTGGTTATGACCATTAGGTAGGCTGCATCTCAATTTTACTATGATTTCAGTTGTATGTTATTATATACGCTGATGGTTAAGTTTATCTCCATTAAATAAACTTTTTTTTTTTCACTTGTAAATGAGCTACCAATGTTTTTAATACTATTATGTTGTTTTTTATGGTTCTTTCGGCATGACATTGCTTGTTCGTTGACAGTCATCCTTTTTTCTGTTGAAACAGCCAACTGAATATAATACATACGCAGATATTGAAGCTGCATATAAATGCCTGAAGGAACAATACGGAGTGAAAGATGAACAATTGATATTGTATGGTCAATCTGTTGGCAGCGGTCCCACACTTGACCTTGCTTCAAGGATATCAGAATTGAGAGGTGTTGTGTTGCATAGTCCAATATTGTCAGGGTTGAGAGTACTATACCCTGTAAAACGGACATATTGGTTTGATATTTATAAGGTAGAGTTTTCTTACAGACTGTATTTCAATATGGTTCACTCAATACTTTGTGATTTACGCGGTTCTTTTTTATTTCTTTTCAGAATATTGATAAAATTGGCATGGTCAAATGTCCTGTTTTGGTTATCCATGTAAGTGACTCCTCTCTCCCTCTCTCCCCCTCCCCCAAATATGTAATGTTCTTTTGAGGCTATATGTTCATCTTTGCTGCCTTTGTTGTTGGTGCATCAATTTTCTTTTAGGTTTCAATTCTCAATTAATAGTGTGTTTGGAAATTCATTGGATTTGGTCAAGCATACTTTTGAGGTTTTACCAACGGATTTCCAAACACGCACCTAGTCTCCCCTAAATCCATGTTTTGAGGGCGAAAGTAATACTCTTTAAATTTTAGGGATCAAACCGAACATTAGCATAAGTTAGGGAACTAGAAACATAATTAACCTATTTATTTAATCATTTATTTAACTGTTTAGAATTTCATAGATTGTAGTAATGATAATATTTTTTTGTCCAATGTCAGGGTACAGCAGATGAAGTTGTAGATGTGTCCCATGGAAAACAGCTATGGGAACTTTGCAAGGTAAAGTATGAACCCTTGTGGGTAAGTGGAGGTGGACATTGTAATCTTGAGCTTTACCCAGAGTTCATTAAACACCTAAAGAAATTTGTACAGACACTTGGAAAACCTAAACCAACTACTGCAAATGGTTCCGAAAAGGAAGCTGTAGTTGAAACCGAGAATCAAAGCAACAACGCAAGCAAAGAATCAGAAACTGGAACTTCTAGTACTTCTGAATTGAGTACAGAAATTCCTGAAGCTTCCAGAAACAGTTTAGATAGCCGTCTTAAAAAGTCTAAAAAACCAGACAAACCAGAGAAATCTCGGATGAGCACAGATCATGTTGATAGGTTTAGGAGAAGAAAGGGGTTAGTTTGGTAGTCTCTCAGATAAATTGTATCCTGAATAATTTATCTGCTCTTATCCACTATTCCACAGATCCAGCTCCCTTGCGGTCGAGATTCCCCGCATTCACGCAGTCAGAACATCGGTGGTTGACCAAGATCGGACGGTCCAAATTTAACCTTGGTATTTAAATTATAAAGTAAAATTAGAACTTGCATTTTTTTTAACTGTCCGGTTTTGATCGAACGATCACTATTGTTACCGACCACGTTGATGTGGGGTTCCTGACTCCAGCTCCTCGTGTAATGATGCCTGTTGTAAGATGAATATATTGACTCCAGCTCCTCGTGTAATGATGCCTGTTGTAAGATGAATATATTGAGTGAGTTATCTGTATGTTAAATGATATAAAGCAATATGCATTTGTATGGCCTGTAAAATCAACATCTTGATCTAGTAAATGCAACCATGGTAATTTGTTTTGGTAGATTTCAAGTGTTTCAGTCTCAGATAGTGTTTTGGTACATTTTCTCATTCTTGATATTCATAAAGGATTAGAAGTTTGTTTAAAGACCTACTTCACTATTTTTTTTTTCTTACTTAAGCCTATGCCACTCAATTGGTGAGTGATGTAGAACTTGGTAAATAGGCTAACAAAATTAAGTTCTATTTTGATATAGCATAACCTTTTAGGGTGCGTTTGATGGTCAGGATAGAGAGATAGGATATGATACATTAATCATATCCTGCGTAAATCTCATGTTTGATGCACCAAAGAGATATGATAAAATAAACCATTTTCATATCCTATCCTGACTTTTCTTTGTAATTTCTATCCTGAGTATAGGCTGGGTTAGAAATTATCCTAGCATTCCTTATTTATTATCTTGATATTCTGCCGTTTTAAAAATATTGTCATTTTTAAAATAATGATAGCATGTATTTTCTATTATAATTAATAACATGTCATTTTTATAATATTTAATTAATTATGAGAGCAATTTTTTATTTAATTATAATGATATCATGTTTGTTATCATGTGTGCATCAAACACATGATATGATTAATGTTTATCATGTCCTTATCATATCATATCTCTATCCAACTTTATATCATATCCTGCCTATATCATATCATGACCATCAAACGAACCCTTAGAGAATTTAACTTTTGATGACACTATTTAAAATTTATTTTAAATATTTTAAAACAACTTTAAATATGTCAAAAAATGTAGCCAGACATTAAATTACAAAAAACAAAACATGTATGCAATTTTTTTTGTTTGTTCAAGTAGCTTATTAAGATGAATAAGTGGAAAATTTAGAGTTTGAACTCTGAACTTTGTATACCGCAATATTTATACCAATATCAACTGAGTTAAATTCATACACATGCCTATGTCAATTTTAATATTATTTTTTTACATAATTTGTAATTTAGATATCTAAAAATCAATCCAAACTAAACTGCAGTATGAAATGTAAACCTTACCCTTTCCTCCTTTCATAAACCCTCAATTCAAACACACTCTAAACGGATCAAATTATTTATTGGAAGTCATCTAGCCAAGCTGCGAGAATTTAAATTTTTGAATCAAATAATATATATTTTTTTTCTCATAACGGATCTAAACCAAACCATAGCTAACACTTGATGGGAATCATAATCATTACAAATATTAATCAACTGAATCCTTTGTTACCCAAACAAAAACTAATAATTAATTTAGCCCATTAAATAAAAATATCGAATACCTTCAATTTCTATTTGATTGAAAAATTTAATTTGAACACGTGCCCATTGTAAATTAGGCAGGAACACACCTTTAATTTGATTGCAAAGTTTTATTTTCTTTCCTTTTTTTTGATATATGTTTTCACCTAAAAATCAATCTAAAATTACACTGTAAAAACTCTAATTAGAATCATGACCATACTAGAGTATTGAATCATTAAACATATTAGTCACTTGAATCCATTGTTACCCAAATTAAAAATCAATTAGTTGAATCCATTAAAAAAACGATTTCTATTTGATTGCAATGTTTAATTTGATGACGTGCCCTGCAAAAACATTTAATTAACACATTAATATTTTTGGTAGTGCATTAATTTTCTTTATATATAGTAAAATATGTAGGGGAGAAAATCACATCACATAATTCATAATTGGAGGAATTTAGCAACAGAGTGTGGGAGACTGGAAAGGAGAGACAGGAAACACAAGTAGAAGAAGAAGAACAAGGTTAGTTTCTTATTTTCCTCAATAATTTTATTTTTGTTTTTGTGTGTTTATTTTTTTTTATTTTTTTTATTTTATAGTTTTTGTATTTTTGGTTGTGTTTATTTTGATCATAAGGTAAGAGATAGTGCAATGGCTATTGATGTAAACTAGATGGAATTATAGGAAATTGTTGGGTGTATACACCCTGAATTAATGAAAAAAATAGAGTGACGAAATAAATATGATAGATTGATTGTAATAAGAAGAGAAATATAAACTAAAATGAACTGTTGAATATGTGTAAGAAAATATGAAAAAATGAAGGCGTTCAAATATTATGGTATCAATCATATAAGTTATTTGATGGTTTAACTTCAGCCTTATTTCTCTTTTTCCAAAAAACATAAACTATAATAGTTTTTGATAATTTCTGATCCAGTCGATTAGGGCATGATTTTGAATTCAATTTTTAAAAAAATCTTTTTAGTTTTCAAAGAATTAAAAAGTCGATTAGGGTATGAATTTGAATTCTATTTTTAAAAAATATTTTTAGTTTTATAGTTCGATTAAAAAAAAACAGTTTTACAAGGTTCATTGTAAAATTATCGAGATGGTAAAATTTCTTTCATGGTTATAGATTAAATCTTAGATTCAAAAAATTTCTTTTTATCTAATCAATGAAAAGTGTGCAACCAATTCTTTGTTTGAGTGTTGAGGCTTTCATGGATTTAGATTATGGGTAATCTTTTGTACATTTTTCCCCCTATTTTCAGCTTACTTTATGCTGTAAGTGACTTTTGTTAATATATTTTTGTTTGGTTTATTTAAAAAACCTGTTTCTACAAAACCGTTTCTAATTTTTTTAATTATAAAATAGAATTAAAACAAAAAATATTTATTGATAAAGCTAAAAAAACCAAAACACAATCAAATAAATTCTAATTCGGAATTTGTCGGTCTATATCCACTAGAATATGACACAATATAGATTTTTTTTTTGAAGGAATGACACAATATAAATAGCACTTGAATGAGTTCTAATCCGACAATGTTAAATCGAACATTGCCAACTATAGAGTTCTTACCTAGATCGAGGGATTAGTGTATGCATTTGAGCGTAGCTGTAGGGATTGAAATTAAATTATTTTAATCGGTGATTGGAAAAAGATAAATTTATTGAATGCAATAATAATAGTTTGCCAACTATTTTAACTGCATGTATTATGGATATAAAGAGAGAAAGAATTGATACTTAATCAATTGATTATGAAATATTTCTTGGTTGCTACACTAATTACTAGCATTAATCCAATCAATTGAAACTTCAATACACACTTATGTGGAATATTATTTTACATGGATACATACCCAAACTCATACATTTGACAAAACCTTCTTTTTTTTTTTGAAGGAAAAAACCTTCTTTATTTATTGTATTTATTTATTTATTTGGCTACAAGTGCTAGGGGAGCAACATGATCTTGGAGCTACATCACATGATTTTGCATTTCGTCAGTTCTTTATTGTAATTTTGTATTATATTTTTTGTTGTTTCAATGAGTAATTGCAATTAAGAAATTTAAAACATTACTTCTCTATATTATAGAGTTTAGTTTTTGTGTATAATGTACGTTTCTACTACAATGGTTATTTACTAAAGTTTTCTACATTGATTTTTTGTTTCCATTTGAACAAGTTATTAGAAAGAAAAAAAAAATCATCTTTCAAATGCTATACTCCATACTCATATCAATACCATGTATCATTGATGCATACTCTATCCGGTCTCAAATATAAGAAAATATTCGTTTTTTAGGTTCATTGAGTAGTTAATGTATCTGGTCTACATTGTAAAGCAGATACATTAATTATTCAATGAACCTAAAAAAAGTATTTTTTTTATATTTGAGACCGGAGGGAGTACATACCTATATACTTTTTTTTTTGGTGTTGAGCCACATATATCTATACATTCTTTTTTTGACAAAATATATCTATACATTCTAAATGCTATACTATTTATATACTGTTTTTTGATTAAATATACTACCCAACAGTCTTAAGTCTAAATGCATGAATTTTTTTTTTCCCATAGAAAATGGGTCGTGGAAGAATATCTATGGAACTCATTCAAAAGGAGAAATCAAGAAAGACAACATTTCAAAAGAGAAAGAATGGATTAATGAAAAAAGTGAATGAATTTTCCATTCTTTGTGATGTTGATGTTTGTGTAATTCTCTATGCTCCTAACTTTGAAGCTCAAGGACTTGCTGAACCGGAAACATGGCCTAAAGACAAAAGAGAGGTACAAAGAATCCTTCAAAAGTACTATAATACAACAAGTGACAGGCGTCCTAAGATCTATGATGTTCAAGAGTATTTTAAGGAAAGAATGAAAAAAGTTGAATTTGAGATTTCCAAAGTGCGCAAAGAGAAGATAAAGATGATGTATCCATCTTGGGACGAATCTTACAATTCTCTTGGATCGGAACAATTGAGGTCATTTGTTAGCATGTTGGGTTCCAAGCTTGATGCTTGTAATCAAAGGATGTTAATGCTTAAAGGAGATCTTAAGGGAAAAACAATAGCTTATGAATCACATAAGGTTGATAAACTTATAGGAACTCCTAACTTAGCCTCAAAGCCAAGTAGCTACTTCAATCTCATGCAAAACAACATGGCTGAAGCACAAATTCATCCTCCATTGATGAATATTAGTGATAAAACCCCATTAGGGTTTTGGCAACTTCAACTCGGACAAAGCTCTCAACCTTCTTCTATGATTTCCAATGCACAAAGCTCATACTATGTGGAGTCTCAAGAAGGTAGGTACCCACAATCTTACCCTTGCAAGCAGATTGATGTTAATTGGACCAATCGAGTTGATGCTAATGTTACGTGCGATCTGAAAATCGATATGAAAAGGAAGGATGGAGCTGAAAATGATGAAAACTTATCGCCATACTATTACAATGGAAATGCATCGACGATGCAATCATATCCCGTTGCTATCCATTCTCTTCCTTTCCAGAATCTTTCAAACCTACCACATGGATTTCAACTTAATGGATTCAATGATATGAATATGCTTCAAGCTCATAAGTTCAACTACATGGATGGAAGGAAGTAGTCCACAACACTTTAAATTTTCATGCTAGCTTCTTAGTAATAAGGTTGTTAAATTCTGTTTTAATTTTTCAAGACTTATTATCATTTGTTTTTTAGATTATTGGATGAGTATGACTTTCTTTTCTTGGTTTCTAAGTGGAACAAATAGCTTGATAAGTTGCTTATAATATTTCTTTTGGATTGAAAATTGAATGTAATGTTATTATATTACATGAATCTCCTTTGTTGCTAATTGTTTTATGAATATTAGTCTAAATTTGACATCTCCTTGTTATATTACATGTATGTATGTAGCTAACTGATATGAAGGGATAAAATTAATCTTATTTATGTCATGGAAAAAACATTCACTTATGCAATTTTTTGTTTGTTTAATTTTACAAATACACATGCTACATTTTGAAGAAATAAATGTTAGGGGAATGATGCTAATAGCTTGTGTTGTCAATGTGCTTGATTTTTCAGTTTGAAATGAAGCTATTTTCACTTATTTGCAGCAAACATGTTAGATTATGCCTTATTTTGCTTTTGAATAATGAAGCTATATTATTGTACAATGCTATTATTGCCTTATTTTAGATTATGCCTTATTTTGCTTTTGAACTAAAAATACCAATATTATGTACAAAGTTAATTATTTTCACTTATTTGTATATAATAGCATTTTAGATTATGCTATATTATTGCATTGTACATAATATTGGTATTTTTAGTTTTAAAAAAAACTATGCGTAAAATAAATTGCACAAATGCAAGTGTAGACGTAAAGTCCAATATTATGTACCATTGACCCTATAATTTTTTATGTGTAATTATTTTGAGAAATAATATATATTCACTAGAGAAATGACCTCCTCAAAATGTTACTCATGGCTTTGCCACTTACTACAATGAGTGCTAAGATGATAAATGTGATATCCTAAACTTCTATAGTAAAATTATCATCAAGTGGCACATATGAGTATCCCTTTAAATGTATCATTGAAGTTGGGAACAATACCATTTTTGCACACATGAGTATCCCTTTAAAGTTCATTTGAGCTATTCAACTGAGAGTTAGGATGATGAATATTTATGACCATTATTAGTGTATATAATTTTAATGGAAATAACAAACTCATTGTTTATTTCCCCAAATAATTCTTGAAATATATGAAAATGTTCTGAATGAGTTTTCATTAAAAATAATTAAGTACATAGTGAAAAATCATAAACCAAAGTTACAAAGTAAGAGTAATTTAAAGTAGAGACATAATCTACATATTACAATATCATCAATAACAAAAGAATATGATGGTTATGGTTGCTTTGAAGTGAAGGAATTCATTATAATCATTGGTTGGGATAGTAACATCTCTGGTGATAGTAGGGTGGGTGATAATAGAAACCATAGGTTGTTGTTTTTGTTGCTCTCTTCTCTTTGCACGACATTCATCTCCAATATGGTTGTAGTCTTTGCAACAGTTGCAAAAAATTCCACGACGTTCGACGTATCCATGAATTGTTTGGTCAAGTGGTCTTCTTGTACTTGAAACCAGAGTTTCGCACCAACGACCTATATGTTGTAGTTGGATTTCCCGATCAAGTTTTAACACGAGATGAGTCGAACTTTGGCCATCGACGATCGCGGTGAACATAGAAAATTAGGGGTGTTCAGATCCAAAGTCGATCCAAAGTAAAACCACAAACCGATGCAAAAAGACTTGCAAAAAAGTGAAATTTATTGGATGTGTTTTTGTAACAACCACTCAGATATGATCAAATTTTAGGTTCCTTTTTCCAAAACTAACTAAACTACATACATTAATGTTAATAATTATTTTTTTTATAGGTAAAGTGATGTGAATTCGAACAAGTCAAACCAATACTTGATGTGTGGGGCAAATCAATGGCAACCAAAAATAAAAGGAATGCAATAATAATCTCGAACAAAAGCAAACATCACTATGAAAGAGGAAGAATAAGAAGAAAAAACACAATATTTGTTTGACTAGTTCGGTCAATAATGACCTACTATGGGAGAGAGTAGCTCTCCCTGTTCCACATCAAGAGAGTAACTTTACAGATGGATTTCAAAAGGAATTACAAGAAACAATCTTCAAACATAATTATACCTTTTTACTCGAATCTCTTCCTTATCCAAGAGACACTGTGATACAATATCCTAGAATGTGAATCCAATGATGCTTATCCCAACCCTAGAGCTCTTACCAAGAGAAAGATGATAAATTGGCACTAGCAAATGGGTGCAAAACTGCTATGCCTGGCGCAATTTAGCAACCTTCAACACCCAAAAATTCTTTCTATTATTTTATGCTGATTTTCAAGTCAATAATCACAAATCTCCACCTTTTCTTCAAATCACTGACGATGTCCATTTATCCATCCACCACCTAGATGTTTGAACTTGCATCCAACTAGACTTTGTAGTCCCACTAGATTTTACCTTTACCTCTTCAAACCTCGGAACGTCTTCTGTTCTCTTGAAGATTCTTGCACCCAACTAGACTAAACTTTTTAGGTAGTTCCATAAGTTTTCACCATAACTTCTTCAACCCCGGAATAATCAATTTGCGTCCTTCTGAAGATACCTTTTCCTTCAATGAAACTTGGCTTTTAAGGTAATCCCACAAGTCCTACCATACATTCTTCAACCCATGAAGTGTGCTTCTCCGTCCTCTTGAGAAATTTCTTGCTCTCATTTAGAGCATGCAACCTTATAAGGTTTCCATAGTTGTACCATGTCGGTGTTACCATTTGCCTCCACCTAGTCCCACTAGTGGAATACTCCACCTCATGTTGATCTTTCTCCACCTCAACTTCCAAATGTGAACACCAACTATGTACTTCACATTTTAAACTCCACATATAAGGCTGATCTTGAGTGTTCTTACGTCCGCCTCTCGAGACTAACCTTGAGTATTATTAGCACCGTCTCTCGAAGCTGACTTTGAGTGTTTGACGTCTCTCTAGTGATGACCAATATTATTACATTTGAAGCACTTGTACTTCGACTTGTCACCACTCTTCGAGTTTCCACAACCTGAAATCGTTGCTTCCGGTAAAATTTTCAATGTCCCACTTGATACCCATGGTGCTTTCTCAATGATTTGTTTTGATTTCCCCATTGTGGGTGTCAATTGTTGTGAATTCGAGCATAGTCACACTAGTACTTGATGTGTGGATCAAATCAATGACAACCGAAAACAAAAGGAACGCAATAATAATCTTGAACAAAAGTAAACACCAATATGAAGGAGGAAGGAGAAGAAGAAAACACACAAAATATTTGTTTACCTAGTTCCGTCAATAATGACCTACTCTTGAGGAGAGAGAATCTCTCTCCGTTCCACTAATCAAGAGAGTAACTTTATAGAGAGATTCCAAAAGAAATTACAAGAGCGTGTCTTCAAACCTAATTCTACCATGTTCGTGAATCTCTTCCTTTGACCAAGATACTCTATGATTTAATATCCTATAAGGTGAATGCAATGATGATTCTCCCAAACCTAGAGCTCTTACCAAAAGAAAGCCTAAGAAATTTCTCTTAACCCTATTTTTAGTGTTGGCAGCAAAAACCCTTGTTGTATCTCTTGCTAAAAACATAAAAATCAAATTTTTATATATTATGTTGTCGCGCTGTGCTTGGGTGCAAATTTTCCACGCCTAGGCGCAAATTGACAGCCAAGAACACCCAAACAATCTTTCTATTATTTTACTGCAGTCAATCATCACATATAGTATACTGCATCTATTATTTGTTAGTTTTTTTTTTTTTTTTTATGATAACTATTAATTAAATTTAATCAATTTTTTTTACAATTTCATATGTTTTAAAAATAATCAATTATTTACATTCCTAATTGTTAATTTTTAGTATATTATATGTTGTATTTTGTATAGAACCCATGATTTTACCGTGTGTTTATGATATTAATTTTAATAGATTCTTTCACAAAATTGTAATTTGGATATTCAAAAACCGATCGAAACTAAACTACTATATGAAATTGGATCATATTAGATCAGATATTTTTAGAAGTTATGCAAATTGAATTAAACCGCTGGTATTTAAATTTTTTGGATCAGGTGACTTTCTACCTCACAACCAATCCAACACACACTGATGACATTCTGTCATTACTAGTTTTGTAGACACTTTTCATGTAAATTTTAGGGTAATTCGTCAAGAAAACAAGAGCTGAAACCACAAAGAAACCAATATTTCTGAATTCCAGCAAAAGGTTAACTCGGGCGCCGAATTACATCTTCGGGCACTGAGTTTCACATCAATAGAACTTATTTACCCGCGACAAAAATCGATCGGGCCCTGAGTTGGAGTATTCAGGCGCCGAATTTGGATTCCAGGAAAAGTCCTTTTGCTTCGACCAAAATCGGGGCCCGGCTACAGGAGTTCGGGCGCCGATTTGGACAACTACAGAACACGTTTTTACGCCTTCGGGCACCGATCTGGTGGGCTCGGGGGCCGATTTTGAGCAGTCTATATATAGAAAAGTGCGTTTTTGATCTAAGTGTTCACGAATTTTGAGACCTAAAGCATATTTTGGAGTAGAGACTTTGGAGATCTAGTGGGCAACCATCAAAACTAATAGTTAATCATCCATTACATGTGTGAATCTTTCTTCTTATGTTAGTTAGCTTATACTTTAGCTATGAGTAACTAATTCTCTTGTGGTTAATCCTGAGATGAATCTGATGTAATCCTAATTTGTTGAACTCCTTTGAATATCAATGAAAGTCTAGTTTTAATTCATATTACTTTATGTTTAATGCTTTTTGTATGTTTATCATCGACTACTTACCGTAGCTTTATGAATATGCAAATTGATCTTAGAGATTGAATGACCACTAACCCTGGCTTTTGACTCTGACCTAGGTAATAAGTTTAACCTAAGTAATCAAGCTAGAGATAGATCATTATTAGGTTATGA
>Ga0315914_1001887_pt1 | contig 31950 bp, 19 predicted proteins | sample MpolenodulesMG_FD_203920 | JGI IMG/M metagenome (GOLD analysis project Ga0315914, IMG submission 203920) | Medicago polymorpha root nodule microbial communities from Los Angeles, California, United States - elongated nodules | ecosystem: Host-associated > Plants > Roots > Nodule | place: USA...
GTTGGGGGGTAAATCAAAACAAAAATATTTTACAGGGGGTGAATCAAAATAAAAATTTTACAGGGGGAAAACCAGAAATGACCTATATTATAGGGGGGAAAGACCTATTAACTATTATAAAATTGTGTGCGAAAATCAATTTCAGAACCAAAAGCTGCAAATACTAGATTCAAATAGAATCAATTATGGAGACATAATCAATTCTACTCAACACCAACCAAACATATCAAAATCAACTCTATATCTCCAGAATCAATTCTGGTCACTTTAGAAGTGGAACTAAACATATACGATGCATCATGGTGCAGTTGTAATGGAGAAGTTTTGCTTGGTCACAATTCTAAATGAAAAATATTTGAACACACGCACGAACAAAAAGAATTTAAATATTGAAAAATAATGTGACTAAATTTATTCTCATTTAATTTTATTTTATTTTGTCCAAACATTTTTTTATTTGGGATTGCAATTAAGTAAGATTTACTCAGTGCAGATGATCCATATATAGAGCAAAGAGACCTCAGAAAGGTGTATACCTCAGAAAGGTGTATGTGTTAGATAATATTAAAAAACAGTAGGGAGTTTCAAAATCTAATAGGAGTTTACCAGCTGAACTATAAGCTTGAGACAGTTAGAGACCACACCACAATAAAATTTCAAATATTCAAGTATTTAAATGCTATTCAATTCCACAATCCAAGACCAGAATTTCTTTCCTCTGATTCTAGTTCTTTAAAGAAACCTTCTATACTTGTTATAGAAAAGGCTAAAGTTACACAACAAAATACATTATCATGACAAAGAGGTATCATCTGTATTGTGCAGGCAACCGGTAACCTGGCAAGACTAATTTATCAGCAAACATTTTGCCAGTCTTTGGCATGATATGCCAGTGCAGAGTCAAGTTAAATTCTTTTCCACGCAAATTGCTTCCCTGAACACAAAAAATGGCATAATTAAGGCTTAATGAAATTTAAAGCAAGTCAGATTAGACACAATATTCTTGAAGAGTTAAATACCTGATCAACGAAACGGTATTTATTCGATGTGTGAATCGTAAACTTTGCCTGCTCTTTAGACTGAATGATGGCATCCCAGAGGGATATCTGTAAAATTGCATCTCAGAGTTTAAGAAATATGACACAACATATAGGTGACAGATGCATGCAGTATAATATGCAAAGACACATCTATCTGCCATCTCAAGGACATGAAATCATGAATAACGTAAACAAACATTGAAGCTGCCACCTCAACAATGGAAATTTGAGATCCACCAATCAATCTATTACCACGACTTACTTCAATCTATTCTCTCTTTAGAGAAAGGAGTTGGCAAGTTTAAATTTAAGGGTCTGTAAACTTTTAAAAACTATTTTCAATTTTCATTTTCGAAAATTTGTGTTGAATTTAAATTGCTACCAAGGAGATGAAGTGAACAATTATGATAGGAAAAATATGGAAGACAAGCTAGGAAGAATGCATTTTCAGAAACAATAAAAACAGTGTTTTGGCATTCTTCAAAATTTCTGAAAGTACTAGATCTACTTTTGAAATATGTGAGATAAATATCGGATCTATATTCTCAGATGTTTATTAGTTGAAGTGAAATGAAATAAGGAACCTCGAAAATAAATGGGACCTATGCGTGTATTTCAACAGAAGATGCAAACTAGCTCAGTAACCCTTGTGTGTGTATTTCAACTGATGCAAACTAGCTAACTAACCTGATTCAGGGGATGCTTTGGAGTTTCATATTCAGCAGCTAAAAATGCGAAAACCTGCAAGCATAGAAAAGAAGCAAAACTAAGTCCGTGGACATCCCCAAAACACTAAGATGGGTGAAACCAAAGTGCATATTAAATTCATGATACAACAAGATATGTAAAATTAGTTTTCATACTTCCCATCGGTACCTGATGATTAACTTATTGCTTTTATATACTATATACTTTTCAGAAAGGAAAAAAAAAAGTAAAAAATGCAAATTGAAGTCACGAACCTGTTTTGTGTTCCACGTGAAAAGGGTTTGCAAATCTGCTGATATATTCAGTGTCAAGAAGACCTGCATGAATAGAAAGGCTCTCGCTTCAGACAAGGAAGCATTACGAATTTTGGTAAAATAGTTAAGGGAATATATACAGGTAAACCGAGCGACAAAGGAGTGAATCAATGGGTTAAAATGCAAGTTACTTCCTAGCCAAATAATCCTTTGGTATGATACGAAAACACTACTTCAGCTCAGATTACAAGTCATTTTGTGCTTACTTATGCAGAAATTTTGTTAACTACAGACGTGCGTGCTGTCAAGATTCAAACATAATGATTTGGAGGTTTGACAACACAATTGGCAATTTAAAGTGCTAGTTATATATCTCAAGTCCAGGACACTATCAAGCTAAATACCCAATCTGTATAACTGAGTACCAATCACCCAAATTACCGCCATGCCAGTCCTGAATTTCTATTTCTAAGTTGTTTTGACAAATTCAAAAGCCAAGCCATAAGTAATCATCAAGTCAAACAAAAAACCCATAATGTGTCGGTCTATAAAAGTGCATAAGATTAAGACAGCAGAAGTGTTAAATCAGATAAGCTTTTGAGATGAAACTTTTCTGACAGTTTTGTTATCCCTAATACAGTGTGTGTGTGTGTGTGTGGGTGTGAAACCTGAGGTCAACCGCAGCAGTATAGTTCAGTCAGGACAATGAGGATCAAATCTTGATTTTTAAAGCTTTATTAGCGACTAAGATGCATAAAATCTGGTACTTGTATACCAGAATTTTGGTCAAGGGAACAAGTATAACTCAGGTTGGCCCCCTATTTGCAATTTAACACTAAAAAGCAAGTCAAGTGGGGGTAGGGGTGTGCATTGGTATGAACCAAACCAAACTGCAACCAAATTTATGGTTCGGTTCGGTTCATAGAACCACTTACGTCAATCCGGTCCAATCCGGTTCATAACTGGTTCAGAACCGGTTTGATGTTCAACCAAAATATTGAGATGAGAGAATCTGAAATTGAGATCACAACACGTTTCCTGCTGATTCTCCTTCGTGATTTGGCAGCAAACACTAACCCTAACGTCTTCATACAGCTTTCCCAAAAGCACTTTTACAAAACGCGCTTTTCCAATCAACTTATTTGAAACGCGTTTTTTCAAAAAATTGAATCAAAAGCACTTCGACAAAAAAGCACCTCTACAAGGAAGAAAACGCGATGCTGCCAATTCCTTACCGTAATTTCGAGACTGATGATTTTGCGGCGCAAATCTGCCAAAGTGATTATGTGAACGCGATTCCAAATTTGAATTCATCCAGAATCGATTTAACTCAGTACCTGCTCGAATTCTACTTCTTCTCACATGTTCTTGATTTGAATCTGAATAGTGGGGAAAAAACAATCGGAAACTGGAAACTTTGCAAGGGAAATTGAAGATGTGTAACAGTTTAGTTTGTAACCAGTTTTTAAAAAATGGGTATGGATTTTTTTAGTTTAATGAAAATGGTTATGGGTCGGTTATGGGTCAGTTTTTTTTAAATGGTTCTGCTGAACCGGTTTTTTTGCACAGCCCTAATTGGGGGTATATTATAGAAGTCACACCCAGAAAAGGAGGAGTTTGGGTCTTAGATTTGATATACGAATTTTATATGTTAAATAAGGAGCCCTGTCTAGATATATTAAGATTAAACATACTTTAGAATCGAATCTCATATAGTACATACAAGTCTAAATGGAAGGTTTAGTGAAATTAACGATAAGCAGGCCTTCAGAAATTAAGCAAGCCATCAGAAATCAAACTAAGGGCAACACAAAACCTAACCATTTAGCAGCAGCTAAAGAGCTATTTTGCCGCAATTTGCGTCTGCTAAACTGCTGGATAGCTAATGTTGTTAGGCGCCACAAAGGGGACATTTTCACTCAGCTATAGGTTCATTATTCACAACAATGCAACCTATGTGAGGTTTTATGATCGCATTTACCCATAACCTATGATCAGAGAAATTTCAGATTCTAACTCAAGTCACAGTAAATTTGAGCAAAAGATCAGACCATATGTGCATTGGTGTGTGTTTGTATTCTAATAGTAGAGAAGGCAAAGAATGACATTTCCCCCTATTCATTATATCCAGATTTCATTCCCTCATACACGTACATTCCTTTCGCTGAATTCTTTCACAAACACCCATCCATCAAGTAGTGCGAGATAATCAACTAAACAGAATTCTTCTCCATGTAATCCGTCTCTTCCTTAGGATTCTTTCATCATTAATGTTTTCTCTCTTTTTCTCCTTCACTAAATTCCCTTTTCAATATAATTCTAGCACAACACAATATGAATTGAATTTCCACCTATCACTCTCATAAATATGAAACTTATTACACTTATACACATATCACTCTCATACACATATCACTCTCATAAATATGAAACTTATTACGCTTATACACATATAACCACCTTAGACAGAGAGGGAGAGAGAGACAGAGAGAACCAAAATAAAACAAGAGTATACAATCATTTTGGTCCTTAAATATGTGAGACCATGTCGCAATTGTCTCTAAATGTATCATATTTACATAAACATGCATAAATGTGTCTCTCATTAATCAATTTGATCCTCAAATACGTCTTTTATTAGTTAGTTTGATCCTCAAATATGTCTTTGGTTGGTCGATTTTCTGTCCTCAAATATGTCTTCAGTTAGTCAATTTTGTGTCTAAAACTACCAACAACATAGAACCTTAGGGGTATTTTAAGAGTCAATCTTAATTTTGGACTCTAAACGTGTGAGGCGGTGTCAATACTGTTCCAGAATGCATTATAATTATAAGACATCTGAGTGTATGTATCTTTTTTATGTAATTTCATGAACTAAATTGACTAAGGGCCTGTTTGGGTTGTCTTATTTGTGCTTATCTACTGGCATAACCACTTGTGATACTGTTTGGGAGAACCTATGAAAACATCTTATACCATTCATATTTTTTTTTAAGCTTATATTCATAAGATCTCCAAAATAGCTCTTAAAAAACAGCTTATAGCTTATACAAAAATCATTTAACTTTATTTTATCTTTTGCTACACAAATAGCTTAAACATAACCACTTATCATAATAAGCGCGTACGCTACAAGCTACAAATTAAGCCATTTATCCAAACAAAACCTTAACAAAAAATATATTCAATAGCAAAACTAACCAACAAAAGACACACTCAATGACCAAACTCATTCACCAACAACACACTCTAGGTTAATTCTCTAATGTTAATAGATTCAAAGACTATAATAACAACGATTCACACATCACGCAACCACCTACAACTAAAACGGTGGTTTCCTCTATATTTTTATAATTACAATACGTTCAAGTTGTGAATGACACCTGATACGACACTGACACATTGACACCACGGATAGTTATTTAAAAAATTACATAATTGAATGTAATCACGGTGTGACATACATTGACATGTCGATGCTACAAAGTATTAATCGACTTCTAGCGACAATACTTCACCCATTTAGAGATTAAAAAAAAAAAAGAAAAGCAAACTAGTAATATGAAAGAATTACCTCGTCATTGCCGTTAGGCTGTTTCTGAAACCAGTTAACATTCAACACCTACATCCACACAAACACCCATAAATAAATTTAAGAACCAGTGAATTCTCAATTTAGTCCCTCACAATTTTCTCTCTGACATTTTTATATCAAGGACAAATTAGTCAATCTCTTCTAATAATTCGTCATGGATATAAAAATGTCAGAGACTAATTTTTTGTCAGAATTAAATTGAGCCGAGAGAAAATTGCGAGTGAGTAATATAGAGATAGAGAGAGAGGGAGAGAGGTACCTGGACTTGAACAGAAGGAGAAGGAGAATTGAGAGTATCAGTGAAAGAAGCGATAGCACAGATGAAACCAAGAATCGTAACCGCAAAGGTGAACAAAGCGTTCAATCTGTAACCGAATGAATGCATTTTGATTCAATTGATGAAATTGAAGAGAAAGGGAATTGAGAGAGAGGGGTTTAAGAAGAAAAACGAAGGAAAGTGTTAAGTGACGGAGTAATGGAGTGATTCTTGTTTTTGATTGGTTATAGCACGTATTCGGTGGGGTCTCATTGGATTATTTTTTTATTTAAGCAAAATCTCATTGGATTATTATTAGATTACTTTTTATTTTTTGAGGGGTATTATTTGATTACTTACTTCGAATATTTACCATAAGAATATTTAGACCATTGTTGCGAAATTTAATTCAAAAATATATTTTGAGTGAAAATTTGTTTTGGTCCCTTGCAATTTTTTAAGGGATCAATTTAGTTTTTGATAGAAATATAACTCAAGATTTTCTAAAAAAAAAATATAACTCAAGATAATCCTTAAACATTTTCATATTATGGATAAATTAGTCTATTTGTTATAATAAATTAAGGAGCAATTTGTTCTTAGTATGAAAATATTATAACCAAATTGGCCCGTCAAATAATTATCATGGACTAAATTGAGTCTTCATTATTTTTTATTTGAAGGAATAAAGTGTATTTCACTAATGAATTGGTCTAATGATTAGAGATTTGGACCCTTTAACGATTGACTTTTAATATTGAGAAAATTTGATTGAAAGGTAAAATTCACTTTGTATGCCCTACAATTTTTTTGACGGAAATTAGTCTGTGCTAAGCGATGATGGAAATTTCGTACAAATAACATGATACAAAAATGTGTGTTCTTTTTAATAAAAAAATAATATATATTGTGTTTAATTTTATCATGACTAAAATTAAATTTTCCCTCATTCTATTAAAAAAATTATTTATATAAAAGTATAATTAACAAATTTAAGAGTAACAAATATTTTTCTTCCATCCTTAAAAAAATTATTTTTATTCCTAAAAAAATGAGTAAAAATCATATTTAGTCTCATAAAAAAGTTAAAATTATATTAAAAAACTACAAATATAAGCTCAAAGTTACCCACAATTTTTTGGGAACCAATTCGGTCCCTAACATTTTTAAATTTTTCTTCTGATGTTTTGTCAAATAAGGAGTAAAAGGAGCTTTTGAATCCTCGTTTATAGTAACTAAAAAATGTTGAACTAATTCAAGATCCTTCTACAACATAGGGCGTCTGTGTAGAGTTGCCACTATTGGCGCTTTGGCTAACTGAGTTTCTGGAACAAATTCCTCTTGTGATGATGCAACATGGTTTTTTGCATGAAATTGTGCTTCCAAGGCAGCTCCTACCTGAGAAGGGGAGACATTTATGACATACAACTCCAAAATAGGGGAGTTGCGTGCAAAATGTTGAACCTTACCCGTTGTATCAATTCTTCCCATGGTTTCATGCTCATGCACTGCCAACTCAGCCAGACCATTGAAATGGGAGTTGTGGTACTTAGTATTCTCCTCAACAACTGAAGGTGTATGTTAGGGGCTGACCTAATGAATCACTAGCTAGAAAATAAAAAGAATATGCTCATTACTACCATGTCCTACCAAATAAGAAGCATTACCTATTTCATTTGTGACAATATCTTAATCAAAGTGCAAAGATATACTGGCTTGCGGTGGTTGGACTAGCTACGAGGAAGAATCAGAGATTGGTCGCATAACATTGTTTGGTCCTGCATGATGCTCCATAATATCTTCTGGAAACCCACATTAAGATATGGAGGTGCAATTAAAATAACAACATTTTGGTCAACAAGAGCTTTAAATGTTTTAGATGTACCAACATCCTTAACTTTCTCAACATATTTATGAATCATTGGCCTAATAACATGCTCCGACTTTTTTTACTTCGACCAACCTTGTCAATAACCTTCTGAAGGTATAAACAACGACATTGGGTGACACTCTAGTCAATGCTTTTACAATGCAAACAAAAATCCAGTAACCATTCGGAGGCTACCTCCAAGTTGAAGGCAAGACCATCGCTTTCTACCATAACTTCGTCAAAGATGTTTCGCGAGAGATCAAAGTTCACTAAAATACGTGCATAATGGATGAAACCCTATTTTTCATGGCAGTGTCTAATGTGGGAGACATACCACTTGTGTTTGCAATTTGAAATAAAGTTTGTTCCCACCAATACTCTTGAGGAAGTTCCATAAATTGTATCCAAACTGCGCATTAGTTTTATGCTCCTTTTTATCTAATATATTAATTTAGCTTTTAAACAAATTGTTGACAAAAAATAATAGCAAATTAGTCCTTTAGATTTTCATGTAGAGGACAAACCAATCCCTCAATTGAATTAATAGAAGACCTAATTTGTCTCCCATATAAAAATATGAGAGACTAATTTCGTATTCGTTTTTGCTTGAGATTTTAGTTGGACACTAAAAAAATTATTAGAGACATAAATTAGTTTTTATTCCAGAATTTATTTGAGAGGGGCAAAGGGTTAGTCCCCTAATACTAAATATTTTTTCGAGACAAATTTATTGTGATGAAACGATGGCATAGTTCAGTTAAAAGTTAAAACCTTTGAGGTGAGTGAGCACATACAAAAGAAATTATATTTACTTAAAGAAATTGGTGAAAGCACAGGTCGACAATATGTTGGATACATGTTAGGTCATTCTTCATTAAACTATGGTGGTGAGTTGACGGTCTAAAATAATTTTATACACATATAACCAATCAAAATATTTAGAATCGCCACATCAATTAATGTTTTTAATTTTTTTGGTAATTCAGAATGTTTTGATTGATTGTGTGTGCAAAATTGTTTTAAACTGACAGCACCCCATCATTAAGCTCTTAAACAAATTTCTTAGGTTAACTTTTTAAAATAAATATTTGATTTTTTATTTCTAGGATCTTTAGATGATGTTCTACTAAATTTTACCAATATGTACATGTGTATCTTACACCTTTTTCACTTGAACAAAAAGTCATTTCGTTAGTTTAAAAAATATTAAATTTCTTGGTATTAATAAGTTATATTTAAATTAAGTTTCCCTTATTCCATCTTTCTCTCCTCCACCATTAACCAAGTGACAGCGTAGAGAATTTTTTTTCGATGTTTCACACTTCCACAAGATAACATGATCAAGTGCAAATTATACTATTAGTACGGATTACCCTTTTCATAGTAACAATTAGTTAATTGATAAGTTGGAGAAATGATTCTTTTGTTTGAAAGAGTCTAAGTGGTAAAATTTAGGATTGTCAAAAAAAAAAAAAATTGGTAAAATTTAGGCTTAAATGCTCAATTGGTCCCTTAACTTGATTTCAAGTATTAGTTTGATCCCATAAGTAATAAAAGTTCCGTTTAGGTCCCTTAACTTTATTTAAAGTATCGGTTTGGTCACTTCTGTTAATTTAATTCAAAAAAACGTTAAGTTTAGGGACCAAACTAATACTAATTAAATAAGTTTAGGGACCAAACTAATACTAATTAAATCAGTTAAGGGACAAACTAATACTAATTAAATAAGTTAAGGGACCAAAATTTAACTGTTTTTTGAATTAAATTAACAAAAGGGACCAAACCGTTACTTTAAATAAAGTTAAAAGACCTAAACGAACCTTTTATTACTTATGAGACCAAACCGATACTTGAAATCAAGTTAAGGGACTAATTCAGCATTTAAGCTTAAAATTTACACATACTAAACATTGAGAAATGAAAAATTGCGGGTTTAAATCTTGCTTTCAACATATCAAATGTTCTCAGAACTATTATTTGAAATGTTTTACGGGACAACTTTGTTAACAATTCTAGAGATAGGAATTGATATTTTTGAAAAAGAAATTAGGATTGTAGATATTGAAATTACAAGTGAACTCGTGCTTCTAGGACTTCTCTTCTCTCCATTATTTTTAGTAAGCTTTTTTTACCGGAAGTTCATGGCATATCGTTAGATATAGCTTCAAGAATAATACAAGATGTAGCATGGTTCAAAAATCGACACAATACAAGATGTTGGTTTGGGACTTTAAAAATGCTCCTCCTCAAGGTCTCAGGTTCAATTCTCTTCGGTGTCAATTTGAGTGGATTAGTTTACCTTTTTCAGAAAATACAAGATGTAGCATAATTCAAAAATCGACATCTAGGCAAAAATAATGCCATTTTTGTGAACAAGTAAACAAACTTATTGACTTGTCGTTATTTACGGAACTAATAAGTTAGGTTTAGAGCTAAGTAAAGTTGACATTTTACTAAATAAAGTGACCATATTGAGAAACATCATTTGTTGGTTTAGTCACATTCACTACAAGCTTACAATCAAGTTAAAATGTGACCTTATCCAGTGACAAGGACATAATAAGCAAGAACATTAATGAAACACTTAAATGATTAAGAGAAACATGGGCAAACCACCATTTTGGACCCTAAATGTGCGCCTTGTTGTCACAATAGTCCTTGACTCGTGCAAAAACACAAATTAATCCTTGAGTCATAAATCCGTTGGCTATGTTGGTTGATGACTTTAGTTTATGACGTTAACTCTCCATAAAAAGATGATTTATCAATTTTTTCTAGAGAAGTGGTATGAATATGTTGCCCCAGGGACGAAAATGAAAGCAAATCCCTTTCACATTTTTCTGGAGTTTTAGTGTGAGGCAAAGACTACTATGACCGTGAGGTGCACATCTAAGGACCAAAATGACCGTTGGCCCGAGAAACAATGACATACAAGTGTTTTGTTTGTTGAATAAAAGTGGACTGATGCATGGAGTGTCCAAGAAAGCTTAAAAAGGGTGTGCAAGAACACTTATTTGGAAACAAGGTCATTTACGAGGGAGTTATAATTGACACTAATAATTTGATTAAACATGATCAAACCAACAAACGTGTAGTTTAGTTGAATCAACTGCGGTTTAACCACTTCAATCGTGGTACAAGCCAGTTCAACCAGACTGCAGTGTAAACATGATCAAACCGACCGACGAATTTGCCAGTTCCCGAATCAACTAGTTGAACTGGCCGGTTCGGTCGAGTTTTTAAGACACTGAATATAAGTATGTACATCATAAGATAAACCCATATTAATTCTTAAAGCTCCCTACGCTAGGACTGTGCCCTTGATCAGGTTTCAGGTCATGTCAAGCATAATCAATTAAGGAAAAAGGAAAGGGAATGTTCTCTGTACTGAAATGAAATGAAATTATATAATGATCAGCCAAAAATGTCTTCAGTAATGAATTAAATAATTTATATAATGGTCAGCCAAAAATGTCTTCAGTAATGAATGATTCCTCTTCAGTATCAATACATGTTTCTGAAGGTATCTGAAGTGATTCATAGTTTAGTTGTCTAGAAGCTTCATATAAAGCTATGCCAACACTTACTGATAGGTTCAAACACCTGACATATGTTTCAACCATTGGGATCTTGATAGTTCCACCACCAAATGGTTCAGTTTTGCAATCTAACAATGCTTCAGGTGGAAGACCAGTAGTTTCAGCACCAAATAAAAGATAATCGCCTTTTCTGTATGAAAAGTCCTGCAACATGCAAAGGAACCAGAATTAATTGTATATTCACATTTTCCATATACTGCTTTGTTTTGTAATCCTTTTCATACATAACAAGTAATCTCTTGCAATATTGTTTGAATCCTACCCCTGAAAAGGCCTGCATAATCCATTCACATTTCACATATATTGCTTGCAATATTACAATGGATAAAACATAGGTACGGTGCTATAGGCAATGTTCCTACTGTTCCGAACAAAAAGATAGAATTATCTGTCACCAACAATTTTGAAATAGCGCGAAAAAATTATTTCTTGAGTAAAAACCATCTTTTGTGAGAAAAAGTGAGAACATTACCATAAGCATTGTGTTGAAGTTTAGTCCTATTGCAATATTGGATCATCCATAAGAGTTGAGTTTGTTTGGTTTGAAAAAATATTTTCTCTTTTCACTTTTAATTACAAGACTGGCATATATTGATTTCAAAGATCTGTAGACTTACCAAAAACAAGGCGGATTTTTTGTAATTAAAACTCAACAGAAAACGTTTTCTGATAACAAATAGACTCTAAATAAGAAAATATTAGACATTTTCTCTAACATGAATTGATAAATTACTTCATCTCCAATTAAAAGATTTAGATTTCTTACGACCTGCATATTTATTTATACCTAAATACAATGCTTAATTCTCTCTTCACTTTGATGGTAAGAAAATGATTCATTCTAATATACTTATATAATGATTAATATGATCTTCACCATACAATGTAGATTTTGTATTTCTATTGAAATCAGTCTGCTTAAACTGGTTTCAATAGAAAAACGAAATCTACATTGTATGGTGTATATTCTTTGTAGAATATACACTTTCTCTGTTTCTGCAGATAACTTATTTATTCTCTCCAGTTTTGATGCAACTGAAAGGAAGAGAATATTTTACATTGTACAAAGAATTGGTTCAACAGAAAATAAAATCTTGGAAATTTACTTTTTGGATAAATGACATAATAAGAGACAGGTCAGTCATCATGCATCAAATAGAGAAATGCTATCATTAAAGGGACTATGCTATTTAAACTTGTTGATAAACTCACAGAGTGAATTTTTGTTCCCCTCTTTGTAAATGCTAGCAACCTCTTTTCACCCTCCTGTACCAAATAAGAGAGACATGTACAGTCAAAAGAAAATTACAACGAAGATTCCAGGAACTTAACATTTAGGATGATAATCACCTGTTGCAAAAAATAATCACGAAAACCTTCCCAAGAATCGTGAATTTTAACAACCACGTATCTGCAATTTTGTGTTAATGGAAACAAATATAACAGGAATGCAATTACATCAATATTAAGTTTTTTTTAGATGAAACAGTATTAGATCAGGTGAAACTACTAGATGTACTAAATTTGAAAAGGAACACACTTTAACAAGTAAAAACAAGATTTAGAGCAAGCATAGGTGCCAATAAGGGTCGAGCAGAACTCAATTTGAAATAAACTGCGATAGACAGTTAGGTAACAGTACTAGTAGGCGTTCGTGATTCGGCTCAATAAAAAAAAAACCAAACCTTTTCTACATTTCAGTAAAACTGAACCGAACTGGTATAATATAAAGGTTTGGTACACCGGTTTTGGATTCTGATCCGAATCGAAACTACTTATTGTTCTTTATAGACCAACTGAAATACACCTTTTCGAACCAAACTGTTTCTTTGTGAACTGAACTGTACCAAAGTGTAATTATTAACATATATTAGGACTATTTCCTTAAAAAAACACATATTAGGACTATTAAATATTAAAAAAACTGAACCGAATATTACACCCATTAAAAAAAAAACAAAAACTAATCTGAACTGTTAAACTGAATTGCACCAAAAAGAACCAAACTGTGGGATAGTTCACGAACTGAACTGGTCGAGTTCGTGAGCTGCCGATCACAGTTCGATTTTTTTCAGTGTTAATAACGAATCAATTAAATAGCACAAGAGATGCAAATGAGACAAAGGTTTCAACATTAAAGAAGCATATATCCAAGGATACGGCCAGTAGTCTAATCCAGCTCGCTTTAGTTTGGTATCATCCACCTTATATCCTAATGGCTGAAAAGATAGAGGAATACAAAGGCTATTATTAGTATTTTGCAGCGTTGTTAAATAGCAGGTATAGTGGCGCAATAGCCTAGAAGAATTAGGATGAATTCATATTGTTCCAAGAAACGCTTTTAAATACAAAATGTTGTCAAACAGCGGCCACAATGGCGCTATAGCAGTGTTGAGTAACATAATTTGAACAAACTTCTGTTTTTTGCGATGCATGATTGACAACACGGGTAATTTGCAACAAACATGAAAATAGAAGACAATCTTATTATCAAATGTAAATAATTATTGAATTAGAAAGCAAAACTCACCCCAACTAAGTGTAATCCAACAGCTGATGCTGCACATGTTCTAGCAATGCAGCCAGTGTTTCCTGGAATCTACCAAAAATAACATAAATATCAAAGAATATATACACCAAAGTAAATTTACAGTAGAGGGGTTGAACATGAATACTTTTTGGCATGTGATTTAAACTAGAATATTCATTTAAATCAAAATTATCAAGACTTGTTCTAACCGTACTTTTACTTATCTATTTTTTTTTTTTGTTATTGATCAACCTTGTACTCAATTTTATAATTCATGGCAACCAATTTTACTACAGTATCCTCAAAAAATATATACAATTTTTCACTTTGCAATAATTATTTTCATAATATGGTTATTCTTTGGAATACAAGTCCTTGTTAGTGGATTAAGGAGTTCATCAGGAAAATGACATCAACCATTTCTTGTGATATTGAGTGATGCACTAACGTGTTTGACAAGTATCCTTATTACTATTTTTTTTCTTTTTCAAAAAAGGATAGAGAAAATAATCTCTTCTCTAGGCACATAAATAGCACTTACGTTGAGACTATACTATACAACAGAGTTCTAACCAAAGGAGGTAAGAACTTGGTTATCACCAAGCTCAAATGCAGTTCCTGCTACTTAACTAATCTGAAAAAACTCAAATCTGAGAGCAAGAAGGTTTTTGCACATGATAAATCATGGATACCACTATCCGATAGCACACACTTAACACTGCTCCAAACATCATGTATCCCCAATTATTCAATATGACAACTTCCTTAATAATGTAATTATGTAAATGTATACATTCACAACCAACAAAAATAGAACTATTACCACATTCAATACTACTGTTAAGAGAAGATGAAAAAACAACTCGTAATATAAGTATTGTATCTTACAATAGTTTAGAAGATTTCAGATTATCTGTTGGGATCAAGTTTCATATTTCCTTGTGCCTCATGATTCATTCCTTAAGGAGTCTAGTTTATTATTATAAATAAAAAAATCAGAAATCAGTTTTCTGTAACATCATCTGATTTCAGAGTATTAAGATTCTACTTTCTATGCTCTCTTTCTCCTCTCTCTCTATATAATAATTACAACAATTACATCATTCTAGAAAAGTCAAATCCCAATCCTTAACCAAGAATCAAAATTGTCTTTTGTAGATTGATTTTATATTCACGTATAGTGTAGACTGTAGAAGAGTACAATTTGACACACCCCTGAGAGCATTATGATTTCTATTTGCTATCATGTTTGTTGCTAAAGCTTATACTCTACAGTTCAATGAAGTCTTTCTACATAGTCCAAAATAACCTTGCAATTCCATGATTTATCATACAACTGCTAATAAATTTCAAGCGAATCACCAATTTAATCTCTAAAACTGTAAGACAGTGTCAATTTAGATTGTGAAATTGTAGGATGTTGAAAATTTGAAAATCATCGAAATTTTGAAATAGTCATTGAATTTGAAAATCTTCGAAATTTTTGTTAATTTCACAGACTTTAACAGTCCCTGAATATATGAGTCATTGTCACTATAATTCCTAATAGTACTAACAATACAAAAATATCCTAAAGAGTGTCTTCTGTTAGAAATCTCAAGGATCAAACTAACTACCTAACAACATATTCGAAGACCAGACTATTAGTGAAAGACATATCGAGGACCAAACAAAGTACCAAAATATACATTCAAAGATGCTTTTTGTAATTTTCAGACATTCAAGAACTATAGTGACACCACCTCACGTTCAAAGACAATTGTAATTGTTTACACCTTTAATTTTATAAAGTTTTTGCCCACCTACCCCTACTTTACTTCATCGGTGTATTTTTTTTATATAATTAAAGAGTAAACATTCATTTTGGTCCCTAAATGTGAGTGAACGTTCATTTTGGTCCCTAAACGTGCAAGACGGTATCATTATAGTCTCTAATTGTATCAAAACATAAAATACATCCTTGAGTGCGTCTTCTGTTATTAATTTCATGGATGAAACTAATAAATAAAACACAAATTGACGTCCAAATTAACTAACATAAGACAAATTGACGACCAAACTTACTAGCAAAAGACACATTCGTGGATGCTTTTGTAATTTTTATATATACTTAGGGGAACATGTATACCACTAAATTAGTCCCTAACTTTGTAGAACACTCTCAAATAAGTCCCTAAGATTATGAATATTTCAAAAAGGTCTCTGACTCTATTAAAGTGCCAGGTTTGTCCCTATATTTAACCACTTACTATCAATTAAGTCCCTATATTTTAACAAGTCACTATTAATTTGGTCCCCAAGTTTATCCACGTACTATCAATTTAGTCCTTAGCATATTCCCTGAAGAACTAATTTCAGTAAAATTTAACACAGTTAGGGACCTTTTCTGAAATATTCATAAAGTCCGTGACCTATTTGAGTGCGTCCTACAAAGTCAAGGACTAATTTGGTGGCTTACTCACCCAGGAACTATAGTGACATGGCATGACATATATTCAAGTATTCAAATGGATAGTTATTCGCTATGCAGCACGGATACGGACACGGGACACGACACGGACACTGACACGTCGACATTTCTAATAATTTGAGAAAATCACATAATTCAGTGTAATTATAATAAGTGTCGGTGTCGAACGCGCCACATGTCTGACACCAGGACATGTCTTATCTGAGGAGTGTTTGGCTTCATATTCGTATATATTACGGTAAATCTGGATTTGAATTATAGAATGTTATACCTGAGGTGAAACAAGCACAACTTGAAGAATCTTAGAATGTGATGCTTCATTAACCCCTTCTCCCACACCCTGTGGCAAACTACCTTCCTTACTGCTTATCTCATTTTCACCAGCAACAGAACCATCTATAACACCATTTAAACAAAAAACAACAACATTAGAAAATAATTAAAATAACAAAATCAACGTCTCAAGTTCCCAGTGACAATTTTGGTGGGCTAGTCCATACAGAGTTTTGCTAAGCTCCGACTTTAAATGACCCCCCCCCAAGTGGACGGTGGGATGGACCCCTCGGATTAGTCGGTCTGGAACCGAGTTTTAATAAAAAAAGAAAACCAGAGAGAGAGAGAAAGGGAGATTACTAGTAGTGAGAGAAGAGGAAAGGGGAAGGAGGTGGGGAGGAGAGGAAATGGAGGGAAAAGGTGAGGTGGGTTTGAAGTGAAGTTGACGAAAAAGAGAGAGTTTGGATCGAAAATGAAAAGGGTTTGCTACTGATGCTGCTAGGTTGAGGGATTTCAGTCTCAAGGCAGCAGGAAATGGTATGTCCATCGCTTGACAATACTGCTGCTGCTTCTTTCCGTCTATCCGATGCAAAAGAGACGAGTGTTCCACTTGGAAGCATGCTCTCACTTACTTACACACTAAAAGCATCCGCAATAACCACGTCATCTCGGACAATTTTTTTAATTATACTCATTAATCAATTATCAATAACTTTATATTATTATATTTTAATTTTTTTATATTAAAAAAAAGTAGATTTCAGTTAAGATTAAGGTCTTGAGTGAAACCTAGGATCTTATCAGAGCTGTCAAAACAGGCTAGCTCGTATGAGTCGACCCGTCAAATCTGATTAATTGTAAGGTTTGAGCCTTAAATATTGAGCCCCAATTTTAATAGGATTTTTTAGCCTAACTCTAAAAAACTCGAAAAATTGCTTTCCTAAAAAGCCCTCAACGGTAGTTAACTACCGTTCCTCAAACCGGAAGCAATTAACTACCGCTGGGCCCCGACGGTAATTAACTACAGCTGAATTTCATTCCTTTTTCCGTCTTCTCCTCTTATTCTTGGTACAGAGTCTTCTTCCTCACAAACAACTGAGATTTGCAGCAACCTTTAACCCAATTCTGCAGCAACCAATGAGATTTTCCAGATTTTAATTTCGGATTTAAAGTGGGAATTAATAATATTAATACATTTTAATAAAAAAAAATAACCCCCGTAAAATTAGGCCCAGAAGCTTCAAACACAATCAAAATTTGGGTGTTTTTATATGGAAAAAGAAATTGCTACATGTCAAATTTTGAAAATAATTTAATATCAAAGATAAAATGAAAATTGACAACTTTGTTTTTCTCTCTTTTTATTTGTTAAAAACAATGGAGAGAGAGAAAAATGAAGAGAGAGGATAACAACATCATATCATATGAGTACAAGAGATAAAATTGTTCAAAAGTTGTCATAAAATGGTTGTACAAATATCATTTCTCCATCGAAAAACACTTGAATGAAATGATAAAATATCTCTTAGAGTTTAATTATATATTGGGTTAAATATGTTTTTGGTCCCTATAAATATGTCAAATTTTTGTTCTAGTCCATCTAAAATTTTTCTTCAACTTTTAGTCCTTAAAAAAATTTCATCTTCATTTTTTATCCCTCAATTAAAGTAAACTCATATGTAGAATTCATATTTTTTATTTAAGTTTTGCATAAAAATTCATAATATTATAAGAATCTCTCCAAAATAAATTAGAATTTTTTAACAAAACATGAATTTAATATGAATTTTTATATTTTTGACAATTAAAAATTCGTATTTAATTTATATTTTGTTAAAAAATTCTAATTTTTTTTACACTATTCTACACATTTATGCACATTTTCATAAAAAAAAACTACAAAAGTTAACTTAAAAATAGGGACCAAAGTAGTGATTGAAAATTTTTTAGAGACTAAAAGTTGAAGGAAAATTTTAAAGCGATTAAAATGAAAAGTTGATATATTTATAGGGACCAAAAATATATTTAACCTTTCTATATTTTTTAATCTTTTCAAAATGAAATATAAATAAAAAAATATAGTTTAGACTAAATTTTTAATGTGATGCTAGTAGATATCTTTTCAAGTAGATTATAATTTATTGTTCCAAAAAAAAAAGTAGACTATAATCCATCATCCATTACATTATACACCATCCGATCATTATTATAAACAAAATTTGATATTTTAGGTTTATTCAATAAATGATGTATGTGGTCTATATTAAAGATCGCATACATCATTTATTGAATGAATTTAAAATGTCAAAATTTTCATAAAATAGTTACCGGAGAGTGTACTTCCTTACATCACTATTATAAACAAACTTTATTTTTCGGATACATTGAATAAATAATGTATCTAGTCTATATTGTAACCAAATACATTAAATATTCAATGTATTTAAAAAGTAAACTTTTGTTTATAATAGTGATTGGGGAATAATATCTAATACTTCCTCCGTTTTAAAATGAATGTCGTTTTAGCAAAAAAAATTGTTTTAAAATGAATGTCACTTTCAGTTTCCAATACAATAATAACTTCTGTTTTTCAATTGTACCCTTCAATTAATATTATATACATTACTTTCAAAGTATTTTTTTTTCTTTAATGAAAAGCTACATCTAAAATATTATTTTTTCTTTAATGAAAAACAAATCAATAGTCGATTAAGATAATTTGGTAAAATTACATCTCTCTTTCTTTTTATTAATGTATTTTTTAATGTGTGTAAAAATATTAAATGACATTCATTTTGAGACGGAGAAAATACTAATCACCAAAAACAAGACAATGAAACGGAGGGAGTACTGAGGATCAAAACTGGAATATACAATGCAATCACAGCTTCTACTTATAAAATCAAAAGGGATGATGATTTGATCTTTCAACTTGCTGATAGATGGTGTTCCAAGACCAATACTTTTGTGTTCCCTTGGGGAGAATCAACAATCACATTGGAAGATATAAAGGTTTGTTTTGGTTACTCTCTTTTGCGTGATTCTATTTCTAAACCTCTTGAGAACAGTGAACAAGAAGAAGCAGAAGAAGAGTTGATTGAAGCTAGGAGAATGTTTAATAAAACTAAAGCTAAAAAAGTTCATCAATATGCGTGGATGAAGCATTTCATGGAGAGTGAAAGTAAATTGGAGCATGAAGCTTTTTTGGTTTATTGGTTATAAAGGTTTGTTTTTCCTGAAGATTCTTATGATACTATTTCCACAACTGTTATCCCCATTGCAATACTTTTAGCTCATGGAAATAGGATAGCTCTTGCACCTGCTGTTTTAGCTGGTATTTATAGAAACTTGAAGGAGGACTTGGATGCAGGATTTAGAAATGGATTTTTGTGGAAACCCTATGAGAATTCACCGTGCATTGATGTCTATGATGAAAAAGATTTGTTGAAATGTGATAATCCTTGCTTAGATGAATTTTCTCGATGTTTGAGGGTATGTATGTGAGTTTGTTGGCATGGGATGCAAAGAGAAGTACTTCCCGCATCGTGTCGCTATGCAATTTGGTTTGGATCAAGACATTCCTGGTAAGGTTGCTCTATGCAAGAAAGATCCTTGGATAAACTATAACAAGCCAGTCTCAATAGCGGATAAAAATTTGTTCATTCAGTTGTGTTCTAGACAGCCAAGTGTTACTTCTTTGATTTTTTGACGTTTACTGCCTAACCAGAAGCTCTGTTGTAGGTAGATACAATGGCTCACATTTTATTTTCTTAGTCCACATTCGCTCTAAAAAAGAGGAAACAATCGTCGGCAAACAAGATGTGAGATATAATTGGTGGATTATTACGAATTTTGACATCATTAGTTCCACCCCTCACTTTAGCTTTTCGAGTAAGCGTAGAAAGACCTTCAACACAAATAATAAAGAAATATGGGGAGAGTGGATCTCCTTGTTTCAAACCTCTTATTGGAATGATTGGAGCTGAAGCATTAGCATTAAAAAGCACAGAGTAATCCAACGTTTTAACACACATCATAATCCAATGATGAGAAAACCCCATCTTTGTGATAACCCCTCAAAGGTAACACCAATCAATCTTGTCATAAGCTTAACTAATATCAAGTTTTAAAGCAACATCTCATTTCTTACCTTTAACCTTTGATTTCATGTAGTGAATTATTTCAATAGAAGTCATGACATTATCTAAGATAGACCTTCCAGGAACAAAAGCTGATTGACCATCTAAGATACATTTATCCAATACTAATTTCAACTGGTTTGGTGAAATTTGGTAACAATCTTATACACTACATTACATAAAGCAATAGTTTTCCAATCCTTCATTGAGACTTGGGAGCCTCCTTTTGAAATAAGATAAATATTAGTCATGTTCGGGGTAGAGGGAAAAGTACATGTCGAAAGCCACTTACAACATTGAGTACAAATTTCTTCTCCACATATTCCCCAAAAATTTTGAAAAAAACCAGGATTGAACCCATCTGGTCCTGGACATTAATCTGGCTTCATAGAAAAAAATGGCCTCCTTGAATTCATCTATTACAAAAGGTGTTGTCAAAAAAGTGTTGTCTTCAAAAGAGATGGATTCATGAATAACATCAATAACCGGTTGAATGTCGTTATTTTGAGCTTGGAGTAGATCAATAAAGTAATCATGTTCAACCTCACAAAGTTTGTCTTCATTAGAGACGTGGTTACTGTTGGCATCAATGAGAGAAGTAATACAGTTCACTTTCCTCCTTAAGGAAGTTGCGGCATGAAAGAATTTAGTATTGAGGTATATGTCTCGTAACTAATGTGTTTTAGCACATTCACGCCAAAATGCATATTATTGCACAAGAAGCTGGTTCATTCGATTCCTGAGAGAATTAAAAGAAGTGATGTTCTAACAATCCACTTGACCACACATGACATCAAGTTTTTTATGACATTCATCAATATCTCACCAGAATTGTCGAAAATGGTTTCGATTCCAACTCCAGAGATCCATTACATACATATTCAATTTATCACCAATTGGAAGAGCACCATAACCACTCCATTTTCCTTTAACATAATTTTTAAAATCAGGATCAAGGAGCCAAGCATTCTCAAATTTGAATCATGATTGCATTCTTCTACCTCTTATATCGGGGTTGAAAAGCAACATAGTGGAATAATGATCTGAAGATGATGCATGTGGGTTTTCTAACAGTTCATTGGGAAGAGATTGCTCCAAGTATCAGTAGCCGAAGCCGGTCAAGTCTTTCTTCAACCGCTCTAACCATATCAAGGCTTTTGAACCAAATATAATAATACCCTTCCATATGAACATCTAAAGACCCACATATTGCACATCTCTACGAAAACCACTTATTAACCAGTTAGACATCTCATTCCTTCCTCACTTTTCACTAGGTGAAAGAATATCATTGAAATCACATAAAATTCACCAAGGCAAGCTAGACTTATTTGACAGTAGTCGTAAAAATTGCCAAGCATCTCTCCTTCTATTATTTTCCATAAAACTATAATAACTAGTTAAATTCCATTTTTCTTTATTGATCCACCACTTCAGCATCTTTATGATTATTTGAGTAATTTGTAATGGAACAATTAACTATAGATTTCTAAAATAACACGAGTCCTCCACTACGACCTTGTCGGTTAACAGTAAAACAAAAATCAAACCCCAAACGATATCTTAATTCCTTAGTTTTAATAGAAGTTGTGATAGTCCAAAACAAGTAGATTATATTTGGTTTATAAACTCGCACTAAGAACTTCAAGCTAGGAACTGTACGAGGGCTACCTACACCTTGCCAGTTCCAACTTATGATTTTCATGGCTTATGGAGGGGCTAGAGTTCAGGTCCCGCTATTACATCATTTTCCTCAAACAAAGGGTTATTCTTAACAGACATGACAATAAAGATACTCAAGCACATCTTTTAGTAGTATCAATAGAATTGCACAAAGCACAACAAAAGCTACTTGAAGAACCTGTTTACAGTCACTGAAACAAAATTGATTAGATTGATGACATTGGTATTAAAAATGATAGATTGAGATCATAGAAAGTTACCTAATGGCGACTCGAAAGGGTTGGTATATGAGAATTGGTTAAAAAAAAAAAAAATCACCCACCGATTGGAAACCAAAGGATGAACTGAAACAAAACACTGCTTCCCTTTGCCAAATAACATCAATCTTGAAATTCTTCTTTGGTACCTGGTGAAAAACAAGTCAATGTCCATGAACCAAAACCATATAAATCGAATAAAACATACGGTGAATCACTATAAAATAAATCATGCAACATATAAACGTCAAAAAAGAAAAAAAGAATATCCAATCATCGTACTTTTTTTCTCAAAGTTTTTATGCAACATTATGTGTGCTCCTACACACTAAATGACTCAGAGACAATCAATCCGTCACTAAGGTATCACACTAAATATTTAACACCCCCCACCCCAATCAATCCGGCACTAAGGTATCACACTAAATATCAATTCGTCACTATGGTATCACACTAAATATGTTTGAACAAAATGTGTTTAACATTTTCACCTTTAAGTTTTGATGATAACAAGGTATTAAAATTGTCAATTGGATATGCTAATATTTGTTCCAGTGTGTGCAGGACCATAGACAAAAAGTTAAATGTCTTTAAATCAAGTATAGGTTCTAAAAGAACAAATGAGAGCAATAGAATTTACAAAAAGGAAGCTTGTGTTGCAAGATAGAGTTTGAAGAAGAGAGCGTCTGGAGAAGAGAGTCTGAAGTTCATCGGAAGCTGTCTACCAGGAGCTGACGTCATCAGAGTCTGAAGAATAGTCAAGAATCCAATATTAGACACTATAAAAGAATAAAAGAACAATATTGGACACTATAAAAAAAATTATTTTGACTTTATAGAAAGAAATAATGTGTGTTGGTTCTTCAAGTTTTACCCTTCACTTAATTATTTATTTAACATTCTACTGTTCCTTACCAAATAAATGTATAAAGAAGAGAATGTTAGTGCCTATCTTTACGCTCTTCATTGTTTAAATATAACTAATTTTCCGTTAAGTAGTATAATGGTTAGAAATTCATTTTTTTAATGTGAATAAGTGGTGTCCGCAGTTCGAATCCCGACCCCAACATAAATTATGTAATGTCCCTGCCAACTGAGCTAAGCTCACATAGACAAATATAACTAATTATAATTCATCTAAAATATAAATTACTTCACCATTAAATTTTTTATTATAAAATATAATATCTTAAATATTTTATAAATATTTCTTTAAAAAAAATATTGTCTCAAAAAAACATTCTTCAAATATTTTTCATGATCTAGTCAATATATTAAAAACCAGTCAAAAGGAATTATTTAAAACTTTTTTGTAATATATTATAAATATAACATATTAGATATGCATTTTATGAATTCTTCAAAAAAAAAATTGTTAGAAGAAAATATTATATTACATTACATTATACTCCCTCCGTCTCACAATATTTGTATCTTTAGCATTTTTTCTTTTTCTCAAAATAATTGTCACTTTAGAATTCTAATGCAACATTTATTATTATTTTTTCCATTATTATACTCTTACTTATTGAATTTTATTCAACTTAAGTACTCCACTAACTACAATTAATAAAGGTGTTTCAGTAAATCATACTAATTTTACCATTGAAATCAACACAATTAATCATTTCCTTAATAATCGAGCATAAACCTTAATCGACTATTATTTAGAGACAGAGGGAGCATATTAAATTCAAAATACAATAGATCTTATGTTTTATACTTTGAATCAAATTCTACATTTACCATTTACATCGTGTTTTCGTAAAAAAAATTACAATGTGTTCTCATTTAATAAATATATAATAGGTTTAAAAAGTTTTAATTTTTTAGGTGAATAGGTTTGAAAAATTGACCATATTAATTACTTTAACTATATTAATATTTTTTAAAAGAACTTTGACCATATTAATTGTTAGTTTCTCTTTACTAATAATAATATTAGGAGAAAATACTTTTTTTATTATCATGTTTGTATATAAATAATCTATCAGGCATTACACTTGTTGTGAAATAATGTTTGTGATATATATGTTCATCCAACACCAAGCAACATGATGCAAATACAACCTTTTACAGTGATATTTTCTTATCATCATATCAAATCCGCGAAATACCAAATGACCATTATCAATTTACAAAGTAAGTGTTCTCTTCAATTTCAAATGTATAAATATATAAAGTTGATCACTATTATTGTGCAAACTATGCTTGTATCTAAATTTTGTATTATTTTGATTTGAACCAAACAATTATGTTAAATGTTTTCATTTTTTTTTCCCTTAATTCTTGTTTAGAACAATAATTTATTTAAATACTTGTCATGGTTGAATTTTAAATCCCAAAAGTAAAATATTTTTACGTTTCACAAAAATTTTGTTCAATTTCTCTTATGGTTGTCTACTTATTTATGTACAAGGTTATGCGAATCCCAATGTTGATAGTGAGGTTCTTTACCATGCAAAGTCTATATCATTTTACTAATAGTACCATTACTTTTATTCTTCTATGTTTGGGTATTTATTACAACACTTTTAATACAAATTGAGATTGTAGAATTCAAATACATCATTAATGAAATAAAATTTTCGAACTATTTAAGCTCTTAACATGATTATAGAATTATTATTTTTCCGTTTTTACTACATACTTACCATTTTTATTTGGATTTTTCCAATTCTAATAATTTCCTTTTGTTGTTACTTTATATTCACAGGTCAACACCAAAGAAGTCTTAGGTTACCTTATTTTAAGCGAGATAATTCCATTGTGCTTGTGCAACATGGAAATCGGAAATGAAATATCAAAAACTGTGAGTTTCTTTATTCTTATTTTTTGAGGAGTATTTTGGTTATTTGAACTGGACTTTTTTGCTACTTCATTCTTTTTTTTCTTGTTATTCATTTTTTTTGGGTATATGTGATTAACACAATTTCATGTGAAAGTGATTTTGTTCTAAATTTAAGAAGATATATTTCCTTGCTTATCTCTGCAGGTTGTAACATTTATAATTCCTAAAATTTTGTAAGATGATGAAGATTTGGCTTACATTTGTGCTACAACATAGCGGTTTTTTTGCAGTACATCAAGTTTTGGGCACGATGTTCGAAAGTCTTGAGAAGGAACCTACACCTCGTCTTTTGAAGTTTATAATTTGATGTGCTTTTTTTTTTTTTTTAAGATTGCGGGTTGGTTGAATTGTTTGATCATCATAAGTGCTATTGAGTATTGATTTTCCCTCAATAATTTTACAAATTGTATGAATTCATGTGTATTTTTCTAGTTTCCAATAAAACTTCTTTCTTATTAAAGTATGGATGACATTGCAGTAACAAACTCTCTTCCTTGTGTGTCTAGAGACACTGTTTTCCTTAATCACTTTCGTGTAAATCTTTCCTTTCACACAACTTTATACAATTTTGATTCATATCTTGTTTGATTAGATATCATAAGATTTAATGTTACAAGACCTGTTTTTATCAGCAGCAACAATATCTTTTGGAAAATGTTGTACAATAAATGTGTTGTACAATTCATGCATGAAAATATTGCTCAAAATAATACAATGGAAATAAGTAGTTTCTTCTAGGTATGATGAGAAAACAATAACTTATTCTCAAAATAATGTTCATTGCTAATTTAACAAAAAATAATATAAATGAAATTAATAAAATAATTTCATTTAAAACTTAACGATAGTTAATTATTTATAACTAGGGTGAGAAAAACCACCTCCTCACATGTAAACAACATCCGAAGTTAAAAAATACAAATAATAAATAGCACGACTGATTTTATTATAAATGTTTTTGGCTTAATTACACATTCGGCCCCTTAATTAATTTTCAGGTTTCGTTTTGGTCCCTTAATTAATAAAAGTTTCGTTTTGGTTCCTTAGATGTGCTTCGTTAGTCAATCTAGTCCCTCTCGTTAAATTTAAAAAGATAACCGTTGGATCATGCAAGTCTGTAATATCTTAAAGTGAATCATCAATGCTTAATCTTTTTTCTTTTTCTTCTTCTTCTTCTTCCTCCTCTCTTCTTCATCATCATCATCAATAAGAGTCTTGATACAATGACCAGTAGAAGCATCCTAAATCTTGCGAAGACCATCATAACTACTGGAAACAATAAGAATCCCATCGCGGTTAAAATCAACGGCTGTCACCGAATCAGAATGCGCAGGTAAAACCTTAAGACATTTCCCAGACTTAACATCCTAAACCCTAACATTACTCTGAGGATTAAAATTAACACAGAAAACATAGTTCGTATGACCGTGAATAGTCTTCACAAGCGAACCCGTCGGAACATCCCATAACCGGATGGTTTTGTCATCGGAGGCGGAGACAAGGTAGCGGGAATCAGAGGAGAAAGCGAGGTCGGAAATACGGTGTTGATGGCCTTCGTATTGTTGCATCGGAGAAAGAGTGAGGCTGTTGGAATCAGAATCAGAGTTAGTGAAGCCGCAACGGAGGGTTTTGTCGGCGGAGGAGGAGGCGAGAAGACGACCGTTGGAGGAGAATTTGACGGCGGAGATGGCACGTCTGTGGCCGGTTAGGGTTTGTGAAAGTGTGTAGGGTTTGTAGTTTGAGGAATCACAATCCATTGGTTCTTCTGTCGCCATTGTTTTTCCTCTCGTTTACAACTTCAATTCAATCCCCTTCTTTGTTAGTTAAAACACACATTTCAAATTTTAACGCTTTGATGATGAGAATCCTCCTGAACATAGTGAACGGGAATGAAAATGAAAATGTGTTGGAATGGGGTTTTTGAAGAGTATATTGGTGTGTATCAATGGAAACTATGACTATTCTCACTTGAAAGCTCCGCCCAAATCCAAATCTAACAATTACACTGTGTATGGATGGTATGTTTTGGTGAAGGTCTATGAAGATAATTAAGAAGAGAGGAAGAAGAAGAAGAAAAAGAAAAAAAGATTAAGTCTTGATGGTTTACTTTAAGATACTACAGACTTGCATGATCCAACGGTCATCTTTTTAAAATTAACGAGAGGGACTAGATTGACTAACGGAAGAACATTTATGGACCAAAACGAAACTTTTATTAATTAAGGGATCAAAACGAAACCTGAAAATTAATTAAGAGACCAAATGTGTACTAAGCCAATGTTTTTTTATTTGCAAAACCTTATTTTCCCCATAGACGTTTCATTTCACCTTGACAAACAACATCAATCTTGAAATTCTACTTTGGTATCTAAAATATCGGTGTAACAAGTCAACTTCTATTAACCAAAACCATACAAATAAAATCAACATACGACACAATGTTATAGAATAAATCTTGAAGATATAAAAGTCGAAAAAGAAAGAAAAACATCCTAATCATCATTTTTTTGTCCCAAATTTTTTATACAATATTATGCATGACCCTACAAATTAAATGATTCGGATACAATCAGCTCTCCGCTAAGACATCACACAAAATATCTAACCCCCTAATAAGGCATTACACAGAAATGCACATCACATGTCGTTGACCCTTAAAATTTGATCTTTAAACCATCAAATCAATTGCAATTTTCCAATCAATACGATGACCCAAACAATCTTTTATCATCCTTTGATATGGTGAGCTACTCAACCCTTTGATATTAATTTGATCCTATAAGCTACTCAACATTTGATTCTCCTTTCATTCTTGACAAGTTGTCAATTGAAGATGAAATTTTTTACTAACAAACCTCATGTTCTAAATTAGAGATGAAAGACCACAATCTTTCCTTTATATTCAAACTTCCCCATATTGTAGAAGCCTAAAAAATCACACTCTAACAATGATTTCCATAATATAAGTTACTATCAAAAAGTTTCAAGTCACAATTAATGTCTAAGAGTTTTCAAACAGATGAATGTACAATATGAGTGTATGAGACAAGAGAATGTAAAAATTTCATGATAGAAAAAATAGAGTTGCTAAGGAAAATCACAAAATCCTTTTAAGTTGATGTTTAAAGATAAAAAACTTCATTAAAGTAAAGAGATCAGAGTGATTCTGATATGTGTTGTTCTCTAAAAAGTTTCTTCAAGTGTTCTTTAGAAAAAGATATTTCAAATGCATAGATATTAAAATAAACATGAATCTCAACAATACTAAGTGCTAAGAAAGACTTCAAAATGATTAGAATACTTCATAATGAGATTAGAAGCATCTCATGGGCACTACAAAATTGAAGAGCGAGACTGATGAAGGGAATATGATATCAAATTTTGATCCATGTCATTCGGAGGAACATAATTATTCAATATATAAATTAAGAAGATATCTGATTAATGATATCTGATAAAGATCAATCTGATACCTTATCAGAGTCTGATAAATATAACAAGTAAAGCGCATATTTTTTATTTTTTATTACTATGTACGTCATTTTCTTCTTTAGATCATTATAAGTTGCTCTCCTCTTTACTACTATAACTTTTCCTCCTTTTGTCATCAGCAAAAAAAAACATAAGGAAGAAAAAATAGATTTTCAGATTGACTTTCTATATAAATTAATAAGATACTCAGTACATAGGTAATGTTTTTCAAGATAAACAAATTAAGAGGATTAAACATTATTAAAATATAGATCCATCAAAATCTTCAAATTAGTCTGAATACCTTCTTCAATAACCTCTGATGTTGTTGCCTACTCCTTTAAATCTGCTATAAGTTGTCGGAGTAAGGAGACACTTTGAGAGACACTTCTCAATTCCTCCAGCAGATTTGCATATCTCTTTTCACATCTTAGAATCCTCTCAGAAGTGTATAATTTCTGAGATTTTAGAGAGATTTGAGTACTTCTAGGGGATGGGATTGGCTGAGTTTGAGGGGATTCACTTTTGGCCAGCTAAGGTTTAGAGAGAAGGCTAAAAGGTCTATTTGTAAGAAAAATCAGGAGAGTGTTGTAGACCTGATATATAGTTATGTTAGTAGCAACACTTGACTGACTGGCCGGTTTACTGAAATAATGGGGTTCAAGATTCAGGTCACAGTTGGTTTGATATCCTTGTACAAATTGTATAATTGGAATTGTTGTAGATGATGATACAAAATTTGAAAAGATATTGGTTTGAGAGAGATGAGGAGTGGAAATGAGTGATGATTCACGTTTTCTTTTAGATCTGGGCTTAGATGGGGGTTTGAACAAATCACTTTGAAAACTTGCCTTGTTGGCTTCAATTTTAGCTAACTATTTTTTTTGTAGCCTCTAATATCTTTCCCAACAATATTAGCGACTTCATGATACAGTGGAGTTTGAGTGAGTGGAAATTGAATGCCAACAGGGAGTTATACATCAAATGTGGTATTTGGTAAGTGAGAAGCTGTTTGAGAAGAGTCTGGTTTGAACAAATGAGTAATGTCTTCTATTGAATATGAACTATCAGAATTTGAGGGTTCATCATCATGATCAGATGAAGTGGAGGATAGAGATGAAAGAAATTCTTCGAAGGTAAGTGTAGATTGAGTTGGCTTAGATGGGGATGGGGTTTGTCATACCCCAATTTTTGACCTAAGATGTCACTGACACGTGCTGTTTAACTCTACATTCATAAGATGTTACTGACACGTGCCGTTTAACTCTACATTCATACGCCATTCGGCTCTGATTTTCAGTGAAAAATTCGGCAGAGAGGTATTTTAAAATACCTCATTTTGGTTCCGAGTCAGGCCCTCTTCTCTCAATTTTCATTTTTTAGTTTCCGTCGTTTATTTAAATTCTTTTTAAGTTCATTTTTTTTGTTAATCTTTATCTTTTATTATTTGGGGTCTTTTATTTTAATGTCCAATTTTTTTGTCCAAACCAGCCCAACACAGGCTGTCATGCGCTACCTTACACCCTTGGTGGCCAAGATTCTTTCCTTATAAAAAGACCTGCAAAACAACCAGAAAGGAGGCCAGAGGAACACAAAAAACAACCCACAAATTTCACAACACAATACACAAGTTCTTGATTACAACACCTGCAACACATAAGCACTTTCACAAAACAAAAATCTGAATCGGTTCCAACAGTAACAACACAACCGTTTCATGCACACACACGCACGAAACCAAACCTCAAGAATCCGAACCTGTTTTCAAACAAGCATCAAAACCGAACACAACACGTGAACCACTCAGATCAGTCGCAAACCAACATACAATCAGCACCGAAAATAACAAAGAGAAAGTATAACTTTTTCCTTCTCTTTTCGTTTAGATCTAGACCCATATCGTTGGTATGTGGGAGTTTTAGGTCGGGAAAAGCATAGAGCAGGAAGAAAGAAGTCGAAAGAAGCAAAAAAAATAGAAAAAGGAGGTGTTTGCAGCGGCGGTGCCGCCACCTCCGACCACCCTTACCTCCCATCGGAGAAGATGAAGAAAGGAGGAGAGAGAAGAGAGAGAACCGAGAGTCTGAGAAGGGAAGAGAGAGAAATATTTTGAGAAATGAGAGAAAGATGGGTCTCACCACCCTTATATATCCCCTCCTGACCCGACCCGGTCTGAGCCCGACCCAGGCCCAACGCGCGCCTTCTCACCCCAAAGCCCAATTTTTTTTTTTTTTTATTTTCTACACCCCCCATTTACTGTCTGCACCCCTTCGCCTACATTCATATGTTTTTTTCTTGTTTTACTCGCAACATGTTTATTTATTTGTCTTTTTACGCATCTTTACTCTTATTATATTTTTTTCCGATGCATCTTATGTTTAGTTCGCATTTGCATTTTTATTTTATTGTTAAAGCATCCTTAAATTATTAGATTGTATAGTAAGCTTCAATATATTTCATGCATTTTTATCATTTTGCACTTTTGGTTTATTTCTTTGGTCGTTTATTTCATAGCATGGATTTTAGAATGTAAATATAATCTTAATATAAATCATGCATATTTATCCCTTTTGTCATTCATTTTATTTTCCCGCAGACCATAGCATGTATCGCAGACTTTTGTGTAATAGTTAAAGGTGCATGTGTGCGTGCGTGTTTACCTCGTTTTTTTTAGCTTAGGTTAACAGACTGTGTGATGATCTAATATTGCCACGAAGTACCGACGCTTTTTATTTTCTTGCTCCGATAATTTAATTTTAGTTTTAATTATTAATCAGTTAAAAACACCAAAAACATTCACATAATCCAAAATCACAAAAAAAACATCTTCTTAATAAACCTTGATTCAAGATCAAGCGATCCGTTACTTTTTAGTTTACTTTCTTAATCAAACATTAATCGATTTAATTCCATTTCAAGCAATTTTCTTCAATATCAAAAAACACAAACCAATT
>Ga0315914_1001890_pt1 | contig 31896 bp, 24 predicted proteins | sample MpolenodulesMG_FD_203920 | JGI IMG/M metagenome (GOLD analysis project Ga0315914, IMG submission 203920) | Medicago polymorpha root nodule microbial communities from Los Angeles, California, United States - elongated nodules | ecosystem: Host-associated > Plants > Roots > Nodule | place: USA...
AATGCTACTTATTCTCCCTTTAAATTCTAATTCTAATACAGCTAATTACAATTAATTAGTATTTACAACCAGTTATAATAAGTCAAACAGCACAAAATCTGATTGATTCTGTGCTAATATTCAACAATGTTTATGCCAAGTGTGGTAAAATTGAAAACTCCATGATATTGTTTAAGGAATTGCCAGATCGGAATGATGTGACTTGGAACACTATAATCGTTGGTTATTTCAGTTAGGGGATGGGGAGAGACCGAGAGAGCAATGAATTTACTTACACACATGCTTGGACATGACATGCAGCCAACTGAAGTGACATACTCAAGCGTTCTCCGCGCCTGTGCTAGCTTAGCGGCACTAGAACCGAGGCTTCAGATTCATTCCTTAACCATCAAAACAATGTATAACAAGGACACCTAGGTAGCAAATTCTCTGATAGGTATGTACGCTAAATGTGGCAGAATCAATGATGCCCGACGAACATTTGATAAGATGAACAAACGGGATGAAGTTTCATGGAATGCTATGATCTGTGGATATTCTATGCATGGCATGAGTATGGAGGCTCTAAGTACATTTGACGTGATGGAATACACTGATTGCAGACCTTATAAACTGACTTTTGTTGGTGTCCTGTCTGTGTGTAACAATACAGGGTTGTTAGACAGAGGACAAACTCACTTTGAATCGATTTCACGGGACTACAACATTAAGCCTGTACAGAACATTATACTTGCATAGTTTGTCTTCTTGGCTGATTGCGCCGATTTAATGAAGCAATGAAACTCATTGGAGAAATTCCATATCAGTTAAGTGTTGTGGTGCGGTGTGCATTGCTTGGTGTGTGTGTTATTCACAAGAACATTGATCTAGGAAGGGTTTGTGCCCAACATGTAATTGAGATGGATCCGCATGATGATGGAACCCATGTACTTCTGTCAAACATGTACACCACTGCACGGAGACGGGGCGATGTAGCTTTTGTTAGGAAAAATATGCAAAAGAAAAAAGTGAATAAGGAACCTGGCTTAAGCTGGGTTGAGAACCAAGTTGTTGTTCACTATTTTATTGTGGGTTACACTTCTCATCCTGACATTAAACTTATATGTGCAATGTGTGAATAGTTAAACAAGAAAACCAGAGATGCAGGATATGTTCCTGATTGCAATGCTGTTTTGCTAGACATGGAAGATGATGAAAAAGAGCGACACTCGTGGGTAAACAGCGAAAGACTAGTATTGGCTTATGGAATAATTGGGACTCTGCATGCTTGCTCTATTCACATCATTAAAAATCTCCGAATATGTACAGGTTGTCATACTGTTATAAAGTTGATATCCAAAGTTGTACAACGAGAAATTGTTATCAGAGATATAAATCGGTTTCATCATTTCCGTCAAGGGGCTTGCTCGTGTGGTGATTACTGGTAACTGATAATGTAGGAAAAAAATAGGATATTGTTCAAGAATCTTTTAGGCAATTCCTAATTTTGAGATACATTTTATCAGTTCACTATCCATTCTAATTTTCTCTCTCCTTCGTTTGAGGAATGATCCATTTAACAACTTATGTTGAGGACAATAACATATTAACCAATTATGTTATTACTATTATTATTTTGACACCAGGTTGATGATTATTCATGAGGTTCAATTAGAGTTTTCTTATTTTTGTTCTTTCAGTCTCCTCTGTCTCTCTTTCTCCTCGCCCTCTCCCTTTCTCACAGTAAGCACTTTCTCTTCGCTCTTGCGGATTTGTGTTACCTTTGGCCGTCACACAACCCACCGCCAAATCACTTCTCAAAATTCCTATATTTCTTCCCAACTTGTTATTTTTCCAGCGCCTCGAATTTTTTCTTGCTGATTATTTTGTATATATTTCTTTTTCTGGTGATTTCAGTTGTTTATCTGGACTGTTTTGACTGTGGGTTCTATGAGAAATCATATTTCCTTTGTTTCTTATTTGGAATGAACAAGAATATATTAATACTTTTGAAAGTTCACGATCAATTTTAAGCTTACATCTGGAATTCAATAGCAACTTTGGTCTAGATTTTAGATGTTTCTATTTCAATGGCCTATATGTCCTGTGGCATGAACCAAATCTTCTGTGAACATTTGGATTTCAATCTAGGGTGACATTCCTAACGTGCATTGCTTTCTATAGTATAGGTAAGAGAGACATAATGTTAGCAACTCAAATGTTCAAGACAACTATTATGTATCAAAAAAAGGCAGTGTTAGTAAAACTTGATAATCATATCATTAAGTTAATGTGAATCTTATGTTTTTCCATTTTGTACATACCTTAATGTAGTGGTGTTGAATTTATGAAATTTCATATCGTTGTTTCTCACTATCAATTTAAATAATGTTTTTTTGTTAGAAATGTGCATTTCCATAGCTTTAACTGTATTTTCAGTGGTCGTGCTAAAGAATATTAAGCGTAAAGATATGTGGCATTGTTTTTGAGGGGTTAGAGTCTTTGGTCTCACATAAGCTGAGTCTTAATTATCAGTAGTATATGGCCTAAAATGAAACCAAAAAATTATTTTGAGGACCAAATGACCAATTAACTTTAAATATATTTTATTTCACATTGACAAAAATTATACCAATAGTTTAATATTTAAAATATATGTGTGTTTGTATTGTTGCTTTTTAAAAAAATAAAGCATGTGTATTGTTAATTTCGTAATTCATATTAAATTTTAATGAAATACATTTTTTTTTACAAATAATGAATTACATATATATTTGTTAAAACTGTTGTCATTATTGACATAATCTCAAAAATTTAAGACAATATGAACACAATTTACTTAACTTAAACACATCAAAATATCGTAAAATATTTTTGATATAAGGAGTCATATTTGTTTACATGAAGAAAAAAAATGAACATATATCATCAAGAAAAAGAAAATATTATACAATATTAATTATTTATGTTAATTTTAGTTTGAGCATCTCTTGTAAAGTAGTTGAAACATCCTTCTATGTATGTTTTCTTAACCAATGCTCTAAGGACAACATTTCCTTAATAAATAATAGCATAATCCAACCATGAATGAACCATATCAATCAAATATAACTCCATAAACATGATGGACTTGTTGGTTTCTAGCTAGCATGAACTTCGCAGGCTTGGTCAAGTCAACTTTCACTCTTAGCTGATGAAGAAAAAAGCCATATGCATGCGCATTATCTGAGGCAAGCGTGAAACACTTGGGTAATGAAGTAGGAGCTACCTGTTAACTGTAAACAAACATACTCATTTGATACCCAAGAACCCTAATCCAGTTGCTTTAGGTGTCAAACCAAGCTGAGTTATTCAGCATTATAAAACTTGCTCAAATGTCTCATTCCACTGTCACAAAGAATGTCTCATTCCACATGTAAGCTTGGTGCGGCTGCAACCACACCGATTTTTTTTCTTCAATTTTTTAATGTTGTCTGTAAGAATAAAATGATAGAAAACACTTGTGGTTCATTTTGTTCTAATTAGTAATTTTTAAAGTTACAATCAACTTGGACAAATAAAATTAACTAATTTCTTTTTACTAAAACCATTATTTTGGATGTAATAGTACGGTCTTTATTTTTATTAGGATTTTTTTTCTTCAAAACATTGTTATTTTATCCACATTAAAAACGTGGTTTTGGATTCCCCCTTGTTAAATGTACTTGTTATCCTACGCCGCATGAAATCATTTTAGATGACTAAGATCTTTTATGTGATTGATATCTTCCACCATTCAAATAGACAACTCTTTTAATAAATGTTTTCTCATTCGCATCGGCCATAAACTAAATTTTGACCAAATAAATAAGGAGAATGTTAAATAGTATCCCCAAGACATCAATTAAGAAAATAAAATAAATAAATTTTTACAAAAATGATATAATAATAATTTAACAAGAAAATCAAAACTTATATTTTAAAATAAATTTTTTATTTATAGATTTTTTTAACCATTGTTCATGGATAACCGTTAGCGAGACCCAATAATTAAAGAGATCTTAATATCTACCAGGTACATCACAACTGTGCACATGTATGTATGTATTGTAGGCAAAATATTTGACTTTTAATCAACCCTCCATATATGATAGCAACGAAAGTTTGTTCGAAAATACATCAGTACATCACGAGTGTGCACATGTATGGTAGTAAAAGTGTTTGACTTTTAGAGCCCGTTTGTTATAGCTTTTTAAAGAAAAAAAATCACTTTTTTAAAAAAATAATCACTTTTAAGAGTTTTACATCCGTTTGTTACATATTCTAAAAAAAATCAGAATCTAAAAAAAATCTAAAAACAACTTCAAATGAGAAGCTGTTAGGAGCAGCTTCTAAAAAATAGATTTTTTTTAGAGGAGAGAGAAAGGGTCCGTTTGTTAAGGATTAAAATAAAAGTGATTATCACATAAAATAATTTAGAGATTATATTTTAGAGATTTTGTGAAAAATCAGAATCTATTTTGCGTTTCTTTATCGTAATAAAAATTACTTTTTTTAAACGAATAATCTAGTTTGTTTGGATACAACTATATAAAAGGGATTTTTTGTTAAAAAATTAGTTCAATCTTTTAAATCATATTTTCTCTCTCCTCTAAAAAAAATCTATTTTTTTTGAGGCGCTTCTAACAGCTTCTCATTTGAAACTGTTTTTAGATTTTTTTTTTTTATTCTGATTTTTTTTTTTAAAAATCTGTAACAAACGGATGTAAAACTCTTAAAAGTGATTATTTTTTTAAAAAATGATTTTTTTTTCTTTAAAAAGCTATAACAAACGGGCTCAAAATATGATTTAAAAGATTGAACTAATTTATTAACAAAAAATCTCTGTTATATAGTTGTATCCAAACAAACTAGATTATTTGTTTAAAATCATCAATTTTTATTTGTGCGTCCACCTCTTCTGCAGACGATCTAGCTGCTTGGTGTTGCCTGATCATGTTTTACTGGCAGGCGGAGCTTGCTCCTCCTTCCAACCTTGCGGCGACTCCATCCTACAATAGTAATGATGCTACAGCTGTCCCGACACAAATTGTTGCTTCTGCTCTGATTGTTGCAGCTGTGCAGTCGGCAAAGCCCTCCTTCGCACAAGCTTTACGTGGCACTCCGTCAACGGCTGATCCTCTCCCGCTGCCCTCTATACGTAGAGAAACACTATCCATATCAATTACACCCACCGCTTACTCCCGGGGGGTTAGATTTCTGTAAAATTAACCTCTGTGGTCGTTTGGTATTAAACAAAGGCGACAAACCTTATGCAACCAAAGACATCACTGCCAAACTTCAAAAATTATGGAAAGTCAAAGGACCATGGCATATGCTTTCCCTTGGCCGAAGTTTCTACGAGTTCTTTTTTGCATCGCAAGAAGATATGCATACGGTTTGGGCAGTTGACACTATAAACTTGAAACCGGGGCTGCTCAGATTTTTCGAATGGACCAAGGACTTCAACCTACACACTCAAAGACAAACTCACACGCAAGTATGGATTCGGTTGTGGGAACTCCCGCAAGAGTATTGGATGGAGAGAACTCTGTATGAAATTGCGGGCGCGGTTGGGACACCGTTACTGATTGATAACGTCACATGGAACAGACTTTATGGACACTATGCATGAATACTCGTTGATTTGGACCTTTCAAAGAAAATCTTTTACAAGGTGATGGTCGAACATGAGGGTTTTGCTTTCCCCGTTTCTATCGAATACGAGGGTCTCCCAGACTTCTGCACACACTGCCATAGTATTGGTCACAACATTAATTCATGTCGTCGCCTACACCCTCTAAGAGCGGAAACACATGAGCAGCCTATAAACGTTGGAAAGAAAACCATTGATAACGGGAAGCAACCGGTTCAAAAACAAACGTGGAAGTCTAAGGATAATCCAAATGGAATTGGATCTTCAAAGGCGTTTGCATCTGTGGACAGTGAACAACATGATGTTTCTATTCCCAAGAGGGTATTGTTGGACAAGGATATTACGGTTCCCACACAGCAGCAGGCTACAAGCACAACCCCTCAAGAGTTGGTAGCCACACAATTTACAGATGAGGGGGATATAGCAGATGTAACGACGGATAAGGATACAGACAAAGCCATACCGAATGACACAACTCAAATGGCAGTACCTCAGAACTCTGTCAATAAAGAGTTTGAAGCTACTTACACATTTGAGGATCAGACATAAGCTACTACAACTCGCACCGACCGGCTGCCTAGCACTTCTTTACACGTGTTGGAGGAGATAGATGTTGAGGAGAACATAGGTGCTCGGGGAAATGAGCAAGACTCCACTGCTGCAGATGTAAACCATGATCTCCAACACGCAGCAAACAATGTCACAGATGACGTAGAGGTAAATTTAGCGTTTCAGGTACCACCCGTACAACAACATGTCAGCAGGAACATACAAAATGGTCTTGATTTATGGGCCAGAATCCGTGAGTATGATCAACGAATGGCTGATGAAGGCTTCACTCAAGTTCTTACAAAGTCGTAGAAGCAAAAGCTTAAAAAGCAAGTCATTGGCACGCCCTATCAAACCCGTGCAAAGGGTGGTCCTCCTCCATCTTCCAAATGATTCTGTTATATTGGAATGTCCGTAGTATTGGTATCGTGAAGGTAGCAGTTGTGCGGACAAATTGGCAAATATGGGTCATGGGATTCAAGGTTCTATTTGGTTAGAAACTCTTACGCCCAAGTTGCATATGGATTTCTATCCCAATTATAGTTTTCCTTAGTTATTTATTTATTTTTCCTTGTTAGCTTTTCTTTTTTGAGGGCTTTGGCCTAGTCCCCCTCTCTCTTTGTACATACTTTTCCCCCCTTTTTTTTTTAATTGAATTTTAGAGTTAGACAGGCATAGGACGGAGGCTTCCCGGGATGCCAATCCAGTTGGGATGTCGGTGTTGTCTCCTGATGTCTGTCTCTCTCCCTGCTTAGCAAAAAAAAAAAAAACCATAAAAAACATAGTTTAATCTTATCTTAATCGTTTGACACATATTTTTACCCTTTTATGTCTTTTGTAACAAAAAATTGAAATATTTTTATATAATTGTTGAAAGATTGAACAAAAAATTGAAGTGTTTTACTTTTTGTATAATTGTCATAAGATTGAAGCGTTTTTGTAATAAAAATTAGTTTTATATAATTATATCAAACAAAATAAAAAAATTTAAAAATGATTTTATTATTATAACAACCACAAAATAGGATATGATTTTTATTTTTTTTTTATAAAAATGTTTAAAAAAAACTCTAAATTATTGAATATCAAGATTTTTTTTTATTCTAATCCGTAGCAAACAGACTCTATGGGGTGGTTTTTATAACTTCAAAAAAAAATCACTATAAAGAAAATTGTATTTGTTTGTTATAGAAACACATTAAGAGTAGCAGAAATTGAAGGTAATATTGCAACTAAAAATCTATTTTATATAATTGTATCCAAACAAAATAAATTATTTATTCAACGTAGTGATTATTATTACGATATTTTACCACTTATAATCTTTTTTCATGGAAACTAACCAATTATATTATTCTCTCACATTTTTATGAGTTTTTTTTTTTGTGTAGATAGACGAGATGGCAAAGCCATCATAAACTCACACACACAAAATGGAAGTACCAACCAGGGTTCAAACCCCGATCATGACGTCCGGCCTAACAATTTTGGCATTTTTGTCATTTGAGCTAGGAGTTATGAGACGCTTTTTTATAAGTTTTATTCATGTTGTAATATATTTTACTATTTCTTCCATAAAAATTATTATTCGTTTATCTTGCCAATATTTCTCCCTACATTCTTTATCATTTTATTTATTAGTTTTTTTTTCCATCTCATTATTCTTTATTTATGTATGGGTATTTTTCTACTGAGAATAAAGAGTGAAAAATACTCATTTATATTTTTAGTACATTTTGATTTTATTTTAGTATGTTTTTTGGCATGTAAGAAAAAAGAAGATGATTTTGAACATTTCATTTGTTAAGCAACAAAAAAGCTAAATTTATCAATGTTTCTTTCATTTGTTCTTCTTAGATATTTATTTCCTTATATATTAACAAAAATTTGTTGCAACTATTTTGAATATCAAATAAACATTTATAAATTTTAAATCAATTATTGTAAAGTTTGGATTACTCTTTGGACTCGAACAATACTTTGTTCTTTTTTATACTTTGAGATTATTTCTTTTTAATGGAAGTGTTACTTTATTATTAATATTTTATTGTTGTTGTTATTGTCGTTGTTAATATACTATGATCAAGGATGATAATGGATGTGCACGGATATATGCAGTAGTTAACGTTCTCTATTTGATGAAAGTGATATTTATGTCGTTCTCACATTCGTATGAATATTTGGTAGACAAGTATTAGTGGATATTAAGGTATTTACAAACATTGCAAATATCTATATGTAAAATGATTTTTTTATACAAAAAAAAAATGCATTATTACAAAATAATTGAAATTATGTAGAATTTTTTCCATAAATTTTATAATTAACAATTATGGCAAAATGAACATTTTACAACGTCTCTTGAAGTTACAAAGTCAAGTTCTTACCACTAAGCTGACACCTTTTAGACTTATTCCTTCTATTTTGATAAGACAAAAATATTATACCACACACTTTCACTTTGACAACCAATTACTACTCAAACAAAAATCATTAAGTAGGAAATCCAATTATATTTTATTTCATGAAGAGAAGATTTTTATATAAGTAATACGACAATTGAACAATTTTACTAACAAGTATAAATTTTTGTGAGTCCAAATACTTAAAAAATGTATTTTTTGTTTTATATGTGTTGATAATTTTACTTATCCCGTTAATTTCTTCCCTAAAAAACATCTAAATCTAGTTAATTTCATCCGCATCTGCATCTATTAATCCATGGTGAATTTTATTTGTTGATACCATACATGCAGAATTTTGATCATACTTAATTATATCTAACTCGGGCAACGCCGGGTAAATAAACTAGTAACATTCTAAAGATATATATGAAAAAAATTATTAAAAAATATGAAGGATATACATGAGTTGACTTAAAAATAAGGATAAAAAATCTTGACAAAAAATATTTGAAATCAAAATTTGTTGAAACATTTTAAAGTGATTAAAAACGAAATTTGAGATTTTTTATATTGACCAAACACTTCTTTCTTAAAGGAATGGATCAAACACTTATTTAACCTTAATTGATTGATATATTAAACTACCCTTTAATTCAATACGGCTCGGATCAAACAAATAAATAACCATTATAATTCTCAAATAAGTGATGGAGCCGGAGTTCGAACTCCGGTCACGACGTTCATCATCACAATTTCGACATTTTTGTGATTTGTGGACGAGATATTTTCTTTTTTCTGCTTCAATATTAATTTTGTGTTTCCTTTTATATTTGGATAATGCTTGTTGGTTGTAATTTCTTATTGTTACATTTTTGTCACTTAATATCTGAGATATTGTTGTTACATTTTCTTATGGACGCATGTTACTTTTTGCTATATAAACCATGAAGGTATGGTTGTAAGAAATCATCAATCATCACTAAAATAGAAAAGAAAAGAAAAGAAAATACAATATGGTTCGTTTCTTTTCTCTTGTGGTGGTGTTTCTTTTATGTGCTTCACTCTCCTTTGTTGCTTCAGACAAAATTGTAGATGTGGATACCATATGTAAAGATGCAGGTGATCCCAAATTTTGCTCCACATTGATCAAATCAAAACCTGGTGCAGAAAGAGACCTAGTTAGCCTTGCATCATACACACTTGATGTTGCTCACAGAAATGCGTCCAACATTCTCAAAAGAATAAAGAAGCTAATGGCACAAAGTGGTAGCAATCGCAACCAAGTATTCCTATACAAACGTTGTTTGCATTATTTTGGGAGTAATGAAGGAGTTCTTTATGTGATTGGACAAGTTAGACAACTCTTGAAGAGCAAAGATTACTTTGATGTGCGTTCATATGGGAGTTCTATTATAGCTTATGTTGAATATTGTGTTTCTGGGGAGGATCCAACTGAAGTAGTTCATTTTGATGTCCCTTCATTCCCAAAATATGCTAGGGTTGTTGAAAAGGTTGTTGATGCTCTTATTCTTATATCAATTTATTTGCAAAAATAGAATATGCTTAATTTACTATTAATGTTTATTGTTGTGATCAATGAGTCAATATATTTTGACATTAATGAATAAAAATTGATGAATATTATTTATATAAGTATAAATTTTAGAGACAGTTTAAATTGAATCATTGCATGCCTTGTGATTTATGTATTGTGTTCTCTAGTTTTTACTTGGTGTGATTTTGATGTTTCACTATAATTTTATCTTTTTTTGGTACAAAATGTTTCCCTATAATTACCTATGCTGATTATGACTGTGATTGTGATTATGTATTTGGTTTTCTAGTTTTGATCTTATTCCATTTGGGCTTGGAAGACCAATTAGCTTTGATGCATCTATTACACATTGGTATTTTGAGCTTATTTGCAAACATGTGAGGAGGAAGGAGGGCGTTTGGCCTGAAGGAAGGGTTGAATTGATTTTAGTTTGTTTTTAACTGTAATTGATTTTAGTTTTTATTTTTATGGAACGCAATTGTATTTTAATTAAATAATTAGATCTTTTTTAGAGGATATAATTAGAATATTAAATTAGTTTAACAAGAATTTTAGTTTGATTAAGTAAAATATGATAAAAATTGACAAGACACTTGCAATGTGACATCCACGTCATTTAAAATGTCCATGAGATTGTACTAAAAATTTAACTGTGACCAACATTGTGAATGGCTCAAATTTGGAGTACTAAAAAAACCACTGAAAATTCAATAGGTACGAAACATAGATCTCAAAAAATCAAAGATTGGAGACTGAGGGAGTAACAAATAAACATGTGATTCTAACACTAATTGAATAAAGAGTGATGCTAACAAGTTTCCCATGTGCACTATTTAAGAAAACAAAAAATATAAGTTTTGCAATGGAAAACAGTTTTTTCAACTTTTAAAAAGTTGATAATACCTTGTTCGGAAAAAAAAAATTGATTATAACATTGGAGTATATTTTTTTAACCAATGTTCTAAGGAGACTCATTAGCATTTTTCTTAAATTGAATGGTAGTATAATCTAATCACCAATGAACCATATCATACCCTTAAGAATATTTCAATCAAATATAACACCATAAACATGATGGACTTGTTGGCTTATCGCATGAACTTCCCAGGCTTGGTCCAGTCAAATTTCACTCTCAGCTGATGAAGAAAAAAGGGACGCATTATCCGAGGCAAGCATTACACACTTGGGTAATGAAGTAGGAGGCAATCAGTGAAGGATACTCATTTGATACCCAAGAACTCTAATCCAGTTGCTTTAGGTGTCAAACCAAGCTGAGACAAGTATTCAGCATTATAAAACTTGCTCAAATGTCTCATTCCACTGTCACAAAGAATGGTTACAATTGTGTGACCAGGGCCAATTGATTGCGCTATTCTAACTGCTCCAACACAGTTCATCGCAGAAGAACTCCCAAGGAAAAGCCCATCATTCTTCACGAGAAACCTAATACGCAAATAAAATGACAATGTGGAAACATTAAAGCAACAATCCATTTATCGTTTCTTCCGGTTGCCAGGCATGAAAGTGAACAAGAAGCAAACAAAAAATTCTTCAAGAATAAGAAAAGATGGCTAAGCAAAGAGTAAGGAATGACCTGGCCATTTCAACAGCCTCCATATCTGTGCCTCTAAAGGCCCCATCAAGTTTTGCCTCTGCAAAGTTCTTCGTTACCCTGTTAATTCCAATTCCTTCTGTTATAGTGTCAAATGGATTCTTAAGTCTTCGTCCTTCTGCCTCCTCTTTGGTGTACATTACCCCCCTCGTTACCTTATTAAACAAGCCAGAACCCGGAGGATCTATGAGGTAACACTTGATGTTTGGATTCTTTTCCTGTTGAGTATTAGACAAGAAATTCAGGCAATTTATACAATCAAAATGACAATATTTAAAACAAGAAGAAGAGAGGGGGTGAACCTGAAGAAACTTGGAAACACCAGCCACAGTACCACCAGTGCCTGCTGCTGCAACAAATGCATCTAAATTTCCATTTGTCTGTTCCCAAATCTCAGGTCCTGTACCTTCGTAATGGGCCCTGAAGTTTGCAAGGTTCTCAAACTGATCAGCAAAGAAACCGCCTTGACAATCATTAGGAAAGAGTGTGCTGTGCTCGTGTCCATCAGATTTACAGCCATTTATTTGCTGCGAGTCCGTGCCATTTGGTTCTGATTTTCTATGCTTAAATGCAAACTCATTTGCTTCAGATGCCCGTCTTCTTGCAATATTGACAAAATGGTCTTTGTGTGTGATTGACACTGGTCGTACTCTTTCAACAGTTGCTCCAAGTGCTTCAATAATTTGAGACTGATGGATGGTTGCAATAGAATAAAAAAATGCCTCAGTATACAAGGAAATAAAGTGGAAAGACTAAGAAGGAAATATGATAAATTTCAATTAAATTGATAGACAGACAGAATACAAGGTAAATTAGAAACTGTAACTAACATGAATTTTTACGGTCTAACAAGTAATGTAATATCTGGACAACTCACAACCACAAGTCCACAACAATAAATGTTTTCAAAGTTAGTACATAAGACATAGTTGTGTAAACCCTCTCATGATTAGTTCAATCATTTTCTTCCACTTAAAAATTACCAAGCATGGAAAAAGAAAAAAAACAGAGAGAAAGAAAATGCTCTTTAGGTGAGGAAGCCAAAAATGCTACAGGATTTTTTAGCTTGTCTTAAATCTAGATCAATTTCAAGTTCATTTTTGTTGAAAATATTTCTCGGCTCCTCGCAAAACGCAATTATGTAAAAAAATTTAGAGGCTATGGCTAGACTGAAAGCAAAGCATAGTAGAGTTATTTGATTACAATCATTGAACATATATATACCTTCTCAATGGCAGCATCATCTGGAATAACCACATGACATTTGCATCCATAAGCAGGAGCAACTGTAGCAATGCTAATTGCAGTGCTTCCAGCACTCCCTTCAGTAACTATTCCACCTCGCCGTAGCTGCCCAGATTCCAAAGCCTGCTCAATTAAATTACAGGAAACATGAAACAAAAGCCATACAATAGCAATACATAAAGAGAAATGACTATGAAGAAAAATGAAATGACCCAAAACATCGATAATCCTCTTTTGGCAAGAAGATTGTAAGGAAACAATTCTCCCAAATGCCAGAGCTAAATTAGAGTTTGCTTGAATTAACTTCTAATATATACAATTAAGAACTTGTAGGCTAAAATCTAATTACAACTTTCCCTTACAAAAAATCCTTTATAAACAAAGGGCTTGTTTGAATTGGCTTATTTGAGCTTATCCACGGGCATAAGTACTTGAGAGACTGTTTGGGAGAACATTTATGACGTGTTCATAAACTGTTCTTAGCTTATTTTCGTGTATGTTTGATTGTTTGGTTCCAATTTTAGAGTAAGAAAATTTGATTTGAACATGTTTCATTACTCATGAGTAGAATTGATTTTGGCTATTCCAAAAGTCGAACTCGAACCAAACCATCAAACAAACATGCACACTGATTTTGCCTATAAAATTGATTTTGGCTACTCCAAAAGTGGAACCAAACAATCAAACATACTCGCTCAATTCACTTTTACATGAATGTTCCAAACATAAGTCATTGTTTCTTGAAGCAGGAATTTGGAGGCTTTCGATTCTAGAATTGATTTTTAGATTCAAATTTATCATTCAATCCACTTTTACATAAATGTGTCCAAACATAAGCCACTTTACCATCAACTCACTTTTAGCCATAATCAACTTTTGGCCATAATCAATATTACTTTTAGCCATATACAAAACCGCTTATCATGATAAGTGTTAATGCTATAAGCTGCAAATTAAGTTGCTTACCCAAACATGGTCTAATACTAAGTGATTATGCAGAAATAGATAAGAGAACATACAGAAAAAATAGATAAAAACAGGATTTCAAAACATAATATAACTAGAATCAATAACTGAAAGAGGGGTTTAGTTAAGTTACCTCTTGAATAATTTGAACTGCAACACGATCTTTAACACTCCCTCCAGGATTCAAAAACTCACACTTACCAAGAATCTAAACAATAAATAACAGAGTTATAGAAAGAAAAAAAAACTATAAAAATAAGTGTAACAGAAAGAAAAAAAGATAAAAAATTGAAAAAGGGATTAATTACTTCGCAACCAGTGGCATCGGAGAGACTATTGATTCTAATCAAAGGAGTGTTACCAATGGCGTCAATGATTCCATTTTTTGATTTCTTCTTCTTCTTCTTGGATGGATTGCAGCGACGGTCGCAGAAAATATATGCGGCGACGAGGGAGATGAAGATGGCGGTTCCGACGCCAACAGCGCCTGCACTTCTCGCTGCCACAGGCGCCATTTTTTCGAGCTTTCATGCTTTGGGCTTGTTAGTTGTTACTAATAAACAAACGGAAAGTTTCTATTCCCACCCCTTTTAACTAATTTTCAAAACAGCTCCTCCCTTTGTCCCAACTCCCAAATTATAAGTCGTTTTTGTAAAAAAGATTGGTCCAAAATAAAATTATAAGTCGCTTTAACATTAATGTTATTTTTTCTATTATATCTTTAACTATTTATTACCATATCTTCTTTCAATTTTTTAATTTATCTTTCTCATCCCATTTATAAAGAACAATTTTGCGAAACAACTCATAATGTATATTTTTCATACCTAAACAAAATATATATTTTCCACAAAATTAATTATATTTGTTAATATGTTAAAAACGTCATATAATTTAAGACGGAGGGAATACTATTTTACTATGAGTATAATTTTGAAATTAGTGTCTAGAAATTAACTTTTGAGAAAAGATGTCCAAAGATCTTTCTGCATTAGAAACATCTATTAGATGGAGAGAATCATAACTCATAACACGAGACTCTAATTCTTTGTTATAAAAAAAACTACGAGGAAAGATGTGTTTAAAAAGTTACTTCTCATCTCATATATTTATTAAAACTATCATCAAACGTTTTTCCGTTGCGCTTAAATATACGCTTGTTTGGGTTGAATTGTTAACATGTAACATTTTAATCCTAGCATTCCTAATGCTTTGATTATGTGATTTTAATATACAATAGGTAAAATGTCTCTTTTGTGCCTTTTAGTTTGACAAAAATACCGACACGGTCCTTTAAGTTTGTTAAGTTTTTTTAAGTTTTCAATATGTCATTTAAGTTTTTTTTTTAAAAATTTCAAATAGGTCATTTAAGTTGTTAATTTAATGCATCTATTTGAAGTGTTTTAAGTTTTAAATAGGTACTCAAAAGGTTAACACAGACATATTTAAAAATTAAAAGACTAACCTGATATTTTTATCAAATTTAAAAGATCACAAGATGTATTTATTGTATAAAATATATTATTCTTTTGGCCTTTACAAAAGAAATTGATTTGTTGAAGCAACATGTTTGGTCAAAACCAATCCTCCAACTCTGGACATCTCTATTATTGATCAAATTTAGGTGTTCTCGATTACTCATTGAAACCCAATAACTTTATAACAACGATATTTACACATGTTTATTTTATTTTCTTACACTAAGCACCATTACATTTTATATCTATTTTTCTTTATATATTACATCATCAATCTATTACATTTATTATATCACTCTTTTTTCTCTCTGTCTTAAGGTGTAAAAACCCCACTCCAATAGTATTTGGTGTACACAACACATTTTGCGTAACTTTAAATTAGTTTCAACATTTTTTAGTGTTAACCCTCATATTTGCAACGAAAAAGGTCTTGGTAATCTCGTAATTTAGAGTTCAACTAAGAAGTAAGTAAAGTTAAACAAAAAGTGTTTCATTTATAAATAAAAACTCTAAGGTAGTATTTTAATGGAGTTCATTAACTACTTGAAACTAATTATTTTGTTTGATCAACATAATTATTATTTAAACACCAATTGTATTATTTTATAGAAACTCTACGGTGGTATAAACTACAAAGTACTATAGACACGTGAATACAAAGCAAAATGCTATCTTAATTTTGAACCATTCTGCCCATTTGAGATAATAAAAAATACAGAAAACGGTGGAAATGGAAAGTGGAAAAAATCTAAAGAAAAGAACAGTTAGTGAGTGAGTGAGAATCTAATCTAGTAAATCTAAACACAGAAAAACAAACAAACACAAAACACAAGTGACACAACAACCTCAACTCAAACTCAACCTCAACCTCAACCAGTGTCATACCTCACACTCACTTTCACTAATGAAGATCCCAGAAAAGCTTCTAAAACTAAGATACCATTTCATAGCAGCACTACTATTATGCATAACCCTATTTTCTCTCATAGCTATGGCTCCTAAATTGGTGACCCTTTTCACCTATTTTTGGCCACTCTTTCTCTCCACAGCACTTGTCCTTGCCCTTGTCTTTGTCTTTGCAAAAACTTCTCCTTTACCTCAAACTGATGCTTCAATTCATAAGGGTCTTCTTGATTACGTTGCTGGTGACCATGAATCGCAGCTGGATCTTCACAACAACTACAAGGCCGATTAGCGTCACAAGGATTACAGCTATCAGCCGTCCGATCTAGATCGATGGTTGAGAGTGAAACAACTGATTGTGTAATGTGTATCTTTTATGTACTCTAATTCAACTCTATAATTACTATTTCTCTAGTTAGTTTAATCTCTTTTTTTTTTCCTCTCAATATAATATAATCATCATTATCTTAGTAGTTTTTATTTATCCTGTTACTTTTTTATGATTGACTTGTGAATTTGTATTAACTAGTGTTGACGGATTGAAATTATTAATTACATATTTTTTTCTATTATTTTTCTTAACGAAAAAATTGATTTTGGGTAGAGACTAGAGATGATAGCTTTTGATTTGTGGATTTTTTTTTTTCATTGAAAGAATGCGGAAATAGAAAGAAAAAAAAATAGAGACGCCATTTTATCATCTATTTATGTAGAAATTAGTTTTATTCTATATTTTTGGTTAAAAAAAAGTCTAACGAATTAACTCAAACACTAACGTTGTTGTGAAATAATAAATTTTGAATTTAGGCCCCAACACAAAACACTAAAGTTTTGTGAATTTTGGATTTTGAATTTAGCGATTGCCGACGTGTTTATTGGTTAGTCCAACGAGCTTATCGTCACAAGAAGATGCATAGCAAATGCCTCACGAACTTCTTACATGGTTTGTCAAACCTCAACCACATTTGATATGCATTTTCTCCTGATGATAAATATTACTCTTTTGGACTAAAAATCCTACTGCTACTTTTTATTCAAATTAATTAATCAAGTGTAAATTTATGCCGCTAGAATCCATAAAAAAATGTGACACACCATAATAAAATTAGTCTCAAACTGAGTTCTAGAATGAAATTTGTGAAACTGATGACTAAAACTTTGGATTTTGACATGGAAGTACTAAAATTATGTTTTAAGTTAAGAATGGAATGAAAAATAAATTTAAGTCGAATGTTTACACTAAAAGGATTTATTAAAAGTTTGGATTTTTTTTGTTGAAAATAGGTTTGAATTTGAGAAAATCAACACACTCTTGGAACTAGTTTTTCATATGGCGTTGCGGGTGTGGCAGGGTGTCCTTTTCATCCATTTGTAGACTGTGGCAGGGTATTTTTATTCTTTTTTTGTACTAGCAGGAAAACTTTTTAAATAGATAAATGGTCATGCATAATAGGAATTTGATACTTGAAGAGATTGAAGATTGACGACAGCTACAAATTGGGCAATTTGTCTTCAAAAGATGCAATGTGGTATAATAACCAATGTGGTTCTTTGATGATGAATAATTGAACATTATATTCGTGAAAATAATCCATAGTAAGTGACTATTAAGGTATATGATAGGATGATCATATAACAATCAGCGTTGAATTCATTGATTACAGTCAATATGATATATGATAGGATGGTCACAGTGCAGTTTGAATCGGTTTTATGATAACATGTTTGCAGTTTGATGTTTTGAACAATTATCAAGTATTCTCATTGATAGCGGACCATTTGAGATGTAATTTAGATCGGTTTTGTGATTATCTCATTGTATTGGATTTTGTGAACAATATCAATTATGCACTTCAACAGTACACCACATGTCACACTCTCAGTTACAAATATTGTAACCGACACTTTCTCCCTATTCGTTTTTATTTTACTAAACTTTCTCTATATTGGTTGCCTTGCCAAGTCCAAGTGCTCGTTTAGTTTTGGACAAAACAATCAATGTAGTAACTATCAACCAATAAAAATCAATGTTGCAATTAACTATTAACTGCACATGTTTGTCTTCTTGCGAAAGAAGTCAAATTTAATCAAAACATAGGTTAAAATAATGCAATTTTTAATTGAAAACAATAACACTTATGGGAACCATCGTACACTAATATTCCTTTTGGGTCAAGATCGTACAAGCATCATGTGACATCCATATTCAGTGTTGGATGGCATCTATCCGTTACTTACTCTATTATTGTTTAGAGGACTGATGCCATGTATGTAAGCCGGCCAATCTATCCATTTGTCCTAGATTCATCCATACAAATAAACTAAAAGAAAATTGTTGGTAATGTAATAGAAAGACAGATGAAAAGAAAATAAAGTGTTAAAACGAGTGTAGGAAACTTAGTGCTTGTTTGCTTATGCGTTTTGCAAACCATGTTTTCCACAAAACTACGACAAGTCACTATGTTAACCTAAAAGCTTCAAATGCTAGCTTTTAGAAATCACGACAGTTTTGCTTTGAAAATCCCGCAGATGTGCGTTTGTGGTTGCAAACTCCAAACCAAACGGACACTAAAATGCAAGAGCTGAAATTTTTATCACCAAGAATATGTGTTTGTTAGGTAACCAATGCGTTTGTTAGGTAGCACGTAGAAACAAACAAACTAGTAATCAACTATGTTTTTGACAAAATAACTTAATCAAGTAATCAACCATTTATTTCAATTAAATAGGTTGTTTATCAATAGATAAAATAGGAGATAAACCGACATTGTAAACTAATTTGTCATTTACATCCAACAAGTATATTAGATTTCGTCAAATCACAAAAATGATTTGAGATTGGATGTATGATATGGTTTATTGATGGTTTTTTACTGGATGATAATGTAAAATTATTTTATATTATCTATGTATGCCCATCAAACTCTTCTCATTAACTCAATTCCTGCCAAATTTGCAATATCAAATATCATTGGTAAAAAATTACCATTGGAATGGATCAAACCACTCAAACTCACCAAATATGATTTCTTGTACTTCAAACCACTCAAACTTATAGTGATTTCTTGTAGTAAAATGATTTGGATCTCCACATGCTTGAATCAAATATGAAATAGTTCTGTTGATCAACTCACCAATAAAATTTATTGGGTTTAAGAGCTTAAAATATAGATTGAAGACTCATAATGTCACGCGGTCCAATTTAGCCCATGTTAAAAATAAGAGTCAAAGTCCCCGACATTTTCATATCGGAGACAAATTAGTCCTTCTATTATATTGGGTAAGAGATTGCTTTGTCTCAGGAATGAAAATGTCAGAGACTATTTTAGGTTTTATTTTTATTAGGGATTAAATTGGGCCACACACAAATTTCAAATGACCAAAATGTAGAATTAATACTGGTCTTATTTTATTTTTTTAACAAGCCAAAATAGAATTTTATAAACACAAACAACGCAATCCCGAAAGCACAAGGTGTGCCTTTAATACTGGTCTAATTGAAAGGCTATTCTTGCCGGGATGAAATTTCCATGGTATTCTCTAACTCATACACCAAACTTGAAAATAAATAGGAAAAAAAGTAATATACCAAGAAATTGCTTCGTGAGATTCTGAAATAGAATCAAAGGCAATCACAGGAGCCTTACTTTGAGCTCGATTTCATGAAACAACAGCAAAAGTGATGAATATAATATTTTTCGTATCGAGTAATTTTTATTTTATATCCAATGCAGATCATTTACAAACAATTAACCACGAATTCGGCATGTAAAGTAAGTTGTGTAGGCTATTGATTTGAAAACAAGCATGGAAACTCAAAAAGTTCAAACTCAAAAACTTCATAGTTTGTTATACACATGAATGCATGTCTATGGCCAGGCCACAATCAGTAACTCCCTCACTTTCACTTCATCACACTGGTATAAGGTTTCAAACTGTGAGTATCAAATTGCAAGAATCCGAGACTATCCGGGAAATTTGCACCTTTTCATAAAATTTCAGACTTTCCATTCTCATTGTGCATTTTGTCATTGTAGTCCAAAACTAGAACGACTCAAACAATTTTGCGTGTATAATGTTGGTTTAAGACGATTGAGCAAGTGTTATATCAGAAACAGACAGTGTACCAGACTGATCAATGTCAAGCTCTTCAAACTCCTTCATCACAAGGGTTATATCTTCTTGACTAATCTTCCCCATCTCTTTGAGCTTATAAATAACGAATTCAGCAGCCCTGTCAACAATAAAACCAAAGATATTCAAACAAATGAAAACATATATTTAAACCATTGGTACTCCCACCATCTCATTTTACCTTTCACTGTTCCACAAATAAGGTTTGTGTGTATTGTACGCAGCCTTACCCTGTTTTTTACACAAGAGGCTGTTTCCAGGACTTGAACCCGTGACCTTCCAGTCACATGACAACAACTTTACCAGTTGCACCAAGGTTACCCCTCTAAATTTCTTTCAATGATACCCTCATAAATTTGTATCTCAACTTATTCTCTATTTAGTAGTCATTCTACCTAACTCATTAGAATAAAGGGTATTCTAGTTAGAAAAATATTAGCACTATTTTACTATGAAAAGGAGTATAACCATTAAAAATAGAAGTCACACATCGGATAAAACAGTGAGACTAAGAGGATTTATAAGCAAGGTGAGGTGAAAGGCCGTTAGGCTTTGACCCATTGGATGATGAATCCTCTAATCGGGTTTGTGCTAAATATTGTAACATGGTATCAAAGTCCAATATGATCTAACAGTCCGTACCGATTCTTAACTGTCTAATTGGGTTTGTGCTAAATATTGTAACATGGTATCAAAGTCCAACGTGATCTAACAATCTGTACCGATTCTTAACAGGTAGGCACACTGCCTAACTCCGTCAAGGACAAGCCTCGAAGAAAAAAACTAGAGTAACATGAGATGAAAGTCCATTAGGTTTAGACCTTTGGCATTAACTTAAACGAAAAATAAAATTAGATGAGGGAGTAGTTATAATAAACTGTTAACAATAAATAAGAGTGCGAGACTTTGAAAGAATGATGAGCTAACCCAACAGTCCCATCCTCATCAAGATCTGCAGCTTCCAAATCATAATTGGTCATTTTCCTTGTAAGAACCCAATTGACAAGTGCCTTTTGTCTGCTTTCGGTGTTTAGTTCAGCCATGTAGAGGAAAAACTGAGCTAAACAAATGGTACCTGTTAGTATCCAAAACACTGCAAATATTCTTCCAGCTTGAGTAGAGAAACTTTTATCTCCATAACCAAGAGTTGTAATTGTTGAACAAACACAGTAAAAGGCATCAATAACTTCCAATTTCTCTACATTGACTAAGAAGATTGTCCCCAGGATCATGAGAATCAAAAGAAGGAAAAAGACAAGAAAAAATTTGTATCTTGTTTTATTGATCTCAAGCTCCTTTAAAATTTCACTTGGACCAACTTTTTGGCGCATGTGCATGGCTTTAATTAACAAAACTTCTTGCTTCTCAACCAAGTAATCTGCTGCTTTGCTTAAGATTAGTCCCATCAACGCCATTCCGGAGAAAACAAAAGCGCATGCAAGTAGTTTTGTAAGGTCACTATTGGGAACAAGGTCACCATATCCAACCGTGGTCATTGTCACAATTGTAAAATATAAGGCATCAAGAAATCTCTCTGTTTTCATTCCCTTGATCTGGTTCCTGACAAGGTAGAAGATTAAAGTTCCTACACCTAAATAGACCATAAGGATAATAGCCACTTTTTTAAAGCTTGAATGTAGATTCCCAAATATGGTCTCAGAAAGGGGAATCGATTCTTTGTCGTTTATCAACAAAGGAGCAGGATCTGTGTGAGGAGCACTTCTAGAACGGAGGAGCCTTCTTTGGTTTAATCGTCCTTTAGCCTTTTGAGCCACAGTGTCCCGTGATCTCAATAGTAAGGGCTCATTTGTATCATTGCTGGCCATGAAGATAAATTTAGAAAGCAAGAATCTGTGACCTGATTCAAATGCAAAGCAGTCCAGACTAGCCATGTCAGCAAAAGACTTCAACGTATTGAAATTAAGGAGCATATTACAGATTCATCATCAAAGAAAAAAATAACCTAGTATATTCAAATATATACTAGGCAGTGGTGATGAATCCTAGACCTAGTTCTACTTCTAATTGAATATACCAAACACAATAAATTCCTTTGAACCATCATATGTAAGCCATGTGGATCTCCTTAATTCCATGCCTTTGAGTTGAAAAAAAGGAATAGTAACTGCATCTATTTCTTTAAGCTATAAAGCAGAACAGTGACTTTGTAAGTACAATAACTAATAAGCATTAAAAGCAGCATAACCATTGAAGCACAGTCAAGCTCTAGATACCAGAAAAGATTAAAACCATATATATCATACATCAAACAGACTAATTAACAAGGACTTCCTATTTGCAAATCACCGCACGATTTCCTTGCCTAACTCCATAGCACTTCTATTTCTAATGAAAATTACATCAATATAGCTTTGAACAAACAGCTACTTCGATTCTGAATAAACAATATAGCTTTAAAGTAGAATCCATTTTCTTTTCCCTTTCATTTCAATTCCTTCATTCATTTCAATTGATGGTAATTAGTAATAAGTATTCTCTCCAATCATGGGCACCCCTCCAAAGGAAAACTATAAGTCAAGATCACAACAACAACCAAGTCCTATCCTACTAAGTCGGATCGGCTTCATGGATCAAACAAAGTCATAATGTTCTATCATATATCATGTATCATATTTCTCTCCAACTCATTAATCTCTATATCATTCTTAATAGTTTCTTTTATAGTTTTTCTCGGTCTTCCCCTTCCTCTAGTAGTTTGACTACCCTCTATCTGATTTACTCTCCTTACCACAGAATTTACAGGTCTTCTCTCTACATGCTGAAACCACATAAGCTTAGTTTCCACTTTCCACAATCTTTTCTACCAGAGGTGCTTCCCCAACCCTCTCTAATGTTGTCATGTCTAATCATATCCCATTTAGTCTTATCACACATCTCAAGATCACAACTCAATAAAAAAATGAAATCTTTCTTCTTTATCATATCATATTAGTCATGCATTAATTTTGTGATAAACTAAATAAATAAGGTGGATCTTAGTTAAACAAGATATGAAAATCATATGCAAATAACTACAGTTCATTTAGATACAGCATAAAGTAGCATACAAAATCAACCATAACGGAAAATAGAAACAACCCATTTTATAAAAACTGAAAAAGAACAAAAATTTACAAAATTAAGTGATGAATCACTAACAACCAAAAAGGGAAAACAAAAGTAACAATTCCAATAAAGTAGGAGTTAAGATGATGAATTGAACTAACAGTGAATGTGATTCGTGCTGTATGATTAGTTTTCACCTTTCAAGTGATTCTGGTGCTGCTTGGAAGGAGAATGTTGTTGAGTCTTCAAAAAGCTTCTGATTCAGTTGAAGTTTTGGATCCTAAGTTTGTAATTTAATCTAGAGTTAATTAATTATTATCAATTTAGTTTCCAAGTAAATGAGAACTTCCCTCAAAAAAAAAAAAAAAAAGTAAATGAGAACTTGTTCATTTAAATATTTTTTAAAGAAAATGTTGCGGTCCATTTCCGATTTGTTTTCTTTCTATTTTCAACTATATTTCTGACTTTTTCCTACCAAAAAGAAAAAACTATATTTCGACCTTTTCAGAGTTGTTGTTACCATAGAATGAAAAGGACATAGTGTTTTTATTTTATATTTTTCATTGAAACTGAAATACACATAATAAAATTACTTTAAAAATTTAAGCATTGTGTAACAATTGATACCTAGAATGTTTGTTGATTGAAAAAAATCCAAGCTACATGACAACATGTGACCATAGGGTCACCCTAGGGTTAAATAATATGACAAATTAATTATAGATGTTTGACTAATTCAATTGGTCAATAAGAAAATATCGAATCCTCATATGTTCTTTTTGGAATCATCTATTTGTGCGTTTGTACAAAAGATAGAAATCTTAGATTTTCCATTTCACGGCAAAAATAACACATTAAGATGCGGTGGTTATAAAACGTGGAACCAAACACTTGCTTAGTCTTAATTTCAACACTTAAACTCAACAAACGGTGTTAATTTAACATTTTGGACGTCCTAATAGTAGAGTTGACTCATGATCATAAATGGACAAGTACAAAGGTGAATGTTAATCAACCATCATATAACTTTGACGACTAGTAATGATTTCAAAATTTATAGGTATGAAAATCAAATGATTTTTTAGAGATTAAAACCAAAATTTAATTAGGTAAGAAAACCAAAACTTACTCATTTTTTAAGATGAAAATAAATCTGACATTAATTTAAATAAAAAAAATGAAATATTCTGTAATTAGTTTATGAAAGCATGCGAGAACGTTACATTACATCTTATACAAACACACATTTATGAAAATGACACTACTAAATATTGATCATAATTAATTATAATGAATGATACAAAATAAACACACAATCATGCTAAATGAGAATGAAATTAAAATATGAGATTATATCACAGCTCATCATTTTCATTCCTTTCGTCTCTGATTTTTGTCTAGAGATTTTACCATTTCGGATGCAGCATAAAGGTTGAAATTTGTGGGTTTTAACCAAATTATTGTACTTGGGAGGAGGAGCATATTTCTGTAGAACTTACACTATGGAGCACTCTTCTGCTGAAACTGTGAAGTCAAAATATATATTACTATTTTTTTTTTCTTCATTTTTTCCACCTAATTTATAATGTATGCTTTATCTTTTATTTTCAGATATGTGTTCTAAAAATAAATAGCCAATGTGAGGCATGTAAAGTAAAGGTGATGCGGGTCTTGGAAAAAATTCGTGGTATTTTCCTGTCCTAGTAACTCCTTTAGAATATATTATGATTAAATTGGAAATGCATATGTATTTGATATTGATTTTTTTTACCATACACTTAATTTCAGGGGCCTACAATATAACTATTGATGCAGAAGAAGGGACCATGAAATTCACTGGTAGATTAAACCCAAATATGTACTTTATTGAAGATGCTAGAAAAATATGGAAAACATGCAGAAGTTAAGTATATAAAGTTTGAAGGTGAAGTCATTGAAAGAAATCTTAATCATTGTAGGGAATATGGATATAACCCCTATGTTGGCATGCATCAATATTGCTCATATCCACCATCATTGCCATTTCATCAACATCAAGGGTATCATCATCACTATCCACGTTATTCTCAACCACCACCACCTTCTCCTCCGCCACGAGGACCAGAACCATGCCAATTTTCACCACATTCTCCGTCAAGATCATTCAGGAAGCCGCCACCACCACCTCCTGTTAATGGTCTCCCACCAGATCTGCAAAGCCTCCGCTTCAAAATATGCCTTTTCTCTCTAAAATCGTGAACCCCTATTTTGAAAATGGACTTTTCATTATATAGCCGTGTAAAAATCGGTCCCCGGGCTCTAAAAATCGGTGCCCGAACCTCTTTAAGATGCACAAAACGCATGCCAAGTCTGTCAAAGTCAGGGCTCAAATGTGAGAAATCGGGGCCCGATTTTTGTCGAATCAAAATGTTCTTTTCTGCATCAAAATCGGCGCCCGAATGTGAGGATTCGGGGCCCGAATTGCTTCTTTGTGGATTTCTTGCTTTTTGTACTTTTTGACCCTTTTTGCTCCAGAATTACAATGAAGTTGTCATAAAAACCAAATAAAAACATCTAAGAAAAGAGAGATGACAAAGTGTCATCACAACCCCAAACTTCCATCGTTACTTGTCCTCAAGGAACCAACTTAAAGTGAAAAATAACAGTAAAGTAACACTTACTCCACCCATGATCATGTCAAAAGTTCATCTCCCTGGTTAGCAAATGATGAGCTAACTTGCTTGGTAACGCACATCCATTCCACAACTTCTCGCAGCAAAATTGAAATATAACAGGGTTCACTCAGTCGACATGTAGAACTACTATATTACCAAAACTTGAAAAATTTCTAAAAATCAATCAAAGTCAATATTATGTACACACTTTAAGGACATTTCAGGTTATAACGAGGCTTATGTTAGGGGTGGGATCATTTGGAAAGTAGGTTTAAGAAAACAACGAAGTTAGACATCATTCTACTGATCTAAAGCACACCACGAACCATAATATCACATAAGGGGACTAGAGAATTTTTACTGAATGAAACAACTGATCACTTTTTGTCTTTAAGCATTCTATTTTTTTTTTTAGCTACAAATTTTGACAATTCAACTTATTTTATCATGCTTATAACAATTTTTTTTTTTTAAGCACAAAGTGATATTCTCTTTTCCTTTCTCTAGTAACCCTACCCCAAACTTAGAGTGTTGCTAGTTCCAAGAGCAACCCCAAACTTGAACTTTTCAAAATAACACACATAAACATGGTTAACTCCAACAAAATTTTGGATACATTCCTAAAGTCTCTAGGCTTGTAATATGGTTAGTCACCGAAACAAGGGGTCTAATCCTAGTGGCTCAACTTGGTTTAAACAAAGGATAATTCAATATAAACAAAGGTGGGCTGCAAAGGCTCAAGATACAAGCAATTTGCCTTAGTGTGTACAATATATGACCAATCAATTACAAAGAAAAATCGCAAATCCTAGAAATAGCACCTACATGGAAACACTCATATTTGTAAAAATTAAAAAATAAATTTAGGCCATAACCTTACAAGCTGAGGTTTCTGGAAGTTGTGGCTACCTAAGCATCTTTACTGTCGTACACTTCCCTCATAGAATCATGAAAGCACTACCTCCTTTGAACTTTTGACAAACCATTGATGAAGTCTTTGTTACTGAACTGATAAATTTCAAGAAAAGTAAATTCATTAAAATCAAACAAGTTCAAATGCATTACAAAATAGGGGACTTGTACAATCTTATTCAAGACACTCATCAAATCTGACTCGATACAAAAGGAAATAACAGAAACAAATAACAAAGCAGGGAAAAGGATGGGTTGCCTCCCATCAAGCGCTTTCTTTTACGTCATTGAGCTTGACGCTTCAACCACTGTTAGGGTGGCAAAAATGATAGAAAGAATATATCACCCTTCTTCTTCCTCTTGTTTGGCAGGAATTCCATGAATTTGGCATAAAGTATCAGATACTCCCCTGCGTTCACTGTTAATCCTTTGGACATTAAGCTTTCCCACCTTAAAGAAGGATATGTATTCATTTGCACATGAATGAGTTCTTCAGACCCCATTTACTGAGACTTCAGGTAGAGACCAACACTCATCACTTTTGGATTGTCGTCCACTACAGTAGCCTGACACTTTGTCTCCATCTCAACCAACTTTTGTTGAGACTCATATGCTTTCTCAACAAGATTACCACATTGAACTTCATATTTCTCAAATGAAACTTGATTTGACATCAAAAAATCATTTAAAATATCGAAGTAATAAATAAGTGTTGGAGAATGACTCAAAAACATGCATCCTGGAAATGTCAAATTTGGGGCCCGAATGGAGTAGTCCGGGGCTCAAATTGTGCCTGCAGAAGGAGCCTTTTGGCTATGTGAAAAATCGACGCCCGAACAGCAGAATTCGGCGCCCGAATTGTGTGACAGCAGAAAAAATAAAACGGCTTTTTCATGGGTCGGTTATGTTCCAATTTTTTAGGGATGCTTTCCACTATAAATTAAACCTTGTATCAGATGATTATGTGTGTAGAAACAAAACACTGTGTATACAACAGGGTTTAGAAACCAACATACAAACTAGGGTTTATAGAGAATTTCTCTTGGCAACAAACACTAGGGTTGAGATTGTTTTGATTCACCTTGAACAAAACACTATTAGGATTGAGTCTCTTGGTCACGTGATGAGATTGGGACTTGGGTAGAATTAGGTTTGAAGACTGATTCTTGTAACTCAATATCTCTTTGTAAAGAAACTCATATCATTATTGTGGAACGGAGAGCTGCTCTCTCCCCCAAAGTAGGTCATCATTAGACCGAACTGGGTAATCAATTCTTGTGTTCTCCTTCTTCCTTTATCTCTTACTGTTTATTTTTGTTTGAATTAATTTTTTGTCACCTGCTTGATTTGATTACTTGTTATTAATTTGCTCCACGCATCAAGTTTATTATTGGTGTGGTTTTCACAACAAGATTTCACCACCACCACCACCTCCTCCTCCGCCACGAGGACCAGAACCATGCCAATTTTCACCACATTCTCCATCAGGATCATTCAGGAAGCCGCCACCACCACCTCCTGTTAATGGTGATGGACCTCCTTTCAAATCAGTTTGTCCACCTCAACAACCTCCCGTGAAAGCGACATCATCAAGACAAAATAAACAAAGCGATTGTGCAATGATGTAGGAAGGAATTGTTGCAAGTCTTGGACAATGCAATGATAAAGAGATTATGTTTTAAAAACACTTTTTTATACTATGGTATTTTGTATTACAATCTAAAATAGTGGTTTGCAATAACCTTGAGCTGGAAAACATAAAATTATTGTATAAAAAATTGAAGAAATTGTATAGAGATTGGGGATCAGTAGCAAGAAGATATTGATCAAGTGATTATACTATAAGTTTGGTCTTCTTTTAATTTAATATCTTAGGCCAGAGCGTATGTTGATTACAAATTCATTTTTTTTTGTGGTGTTTAGGGTTCGAACTCCAGACGTTGCATATATTATGCATTGTCCTATCAAATGAGCTAAGTTCACGAGGACGATTACGAATTCATTTGGCTTGATGGAAGCCAAGCCCAATAATAAAAGGAACGGAAAAAAAATTTCTAGGCAAAATTGACTTTTATTTTTCTAATATTCATCTATTGAAATTGTTTGCTTTCAAATATCGCGTTGATGATTGGAATATGGGATAGCATTTGTTATAGAAAAAAGAAAATCAAAAGCTTTTCCATAAAATCTATCAATTAAGGTGTACAATGTGCAGTGATTATTAAAATACTTTAAAATTTTCTTAAGTTTATAGTTTATCAAGTTTTGAATTTCTCCCATTGCTTCTCATCCTCAATCTCTTTATAATGAATTTAGTTTTTTATACGATGATTTTCTTTCTTCCAGCAGATGATCATTTAATTACACACCAATACTTCAAAGTATCATACAAAATACCATATTAATTAATGTTTCGCAACCATCACATTTATGATGTATCATTGTAGTGTTATGTTCAAGCAGGACCATCTACTTTAAAACAAAATAGTTGAGGATCATTTATTCACCTACTATGCATTATTATGATAACTATTTTTACCTTGCTATTGTTTTGGATTGACCAATCTGAATGGGAAAAAATATTGTTTTTCTCACGTGCAGATTGGTAAATCCAATAACATCGTATTTTTTTCTCACTCCAGATTGGATAATTCAGATGGAAGTGTTTTTATCAACTATAGAGGGAGAAATGAAGCTCCCAAACATTATGGCACCTTCTTTTTCTACTGTATTTAATTTCTCGCTCGTCCTATGTAATTTGAATTATAAAATTCGAACGGCAGAAAAATCCTATGAAACCCTCCAAACCATGTTCAACATTTCAGATTTTAGAATCTAAACAAGGTACGTGAGAAGCTCATGGGGGTGGAAAAAGTAAATTCAAACATTATTGGTATGAGATCAAGTTTTGTTTCTCTGGCCCTAAAGAAAATTTGGCCCGGCCCAATAAATATGTAAGTTTAAAGGGAAATTTAAAATGAGATTTTTTTTACGAATAAAACGAGACATATTTAAAACTAACAATAAAATTAGAAAATTCTCCTAAAAAAATTAGAAATGTTTTAGGCATGACTTTCTTTCAGTAAGTCTTTTAGGAATTTTTTTTTGAAAGAACTAAGTCTTTTAGGAATGATAGGTTTATAAATACAAAAAATATTTAATGAATTCAGGTGATTATTAATACTTTAGCTAAATTGGTCTAATGGTCCTGTAACTAATTTCATATTTTTATTTGGTTCCATAACTCGTAAAATGGTCATTTAACTTTAACTAATTATGAGTTATGGGACGAAAATGAAAACAAAAAATTAGTTAGGGGACCAATAGACCAATTTAGCCCAATACTTTTAATGAATAAATGAGTAGCAAAAGGAGTGAGAAAAATTTATACTGTGAAGTCTTAAAAAATTCGTACTATTAGTTAAATTTTTAACATAAATTTTATGCTTCAAATACTTGAGATCAATTAACAAAGGATTGGTCCAAGTGGTGAGGAGCTTTGGTCTCTTAAGATAATGGGTAGAGGTTCGATCTTCGACTCTTGCGTATGAAAAAATTCAATCAGAGGGAAAGAACATGGAGTTTGGCTTGGTTCGGTTGACTTTTAAAATAAAATCCGAACCAAACTAAACCAAACTAATGTGGTTTGGTTTGGATCGATTGGTGCGGTATTTTCGTGACAATGCAATTTTTTTCCAACATTAAAATCAAGTTAAAAATATATTTTTAACAATGTTTTAAATTTCATCAAACATTACAATTTCATTTTCAATTAAAATATTTCCCAACTACATAGACCAAATTTAAAATATGAACAAAAAATAATTTGTAAGAAATACAAAAGACTAAGATTTTAACATTCACTAAAAGTTCAAGTAGCATATGAATACACTTTTGAAATAAAAAAACAAAGAAAAAATTTATCAAGAGAAAAAATATGTCATTTTATAAAAGTTTCCATTGAGTTTCTATAAGTATTGGTCTAACGTGACATATGTTTAATTAGTGTTTTTCTTATTGTTGCGGTTTGGTTTGGTTTGGTTGATAAAATAAAAACCGCAAACCAAACCAAACCATGCGGTTGAGTAAATAAATGCGTTTTTTACGGTTTCGGTTTGGGTTAGACCAATTTGCAGTTTTTCTGATGGATTGGTTCGTTGAACACCCCTAATGTGCACCAGAAGATATCAAATAGAGATTAGTCACTTTTGTGAGCCATATGATTGCTTAACTTGACAATGTGTGATGCTATAGAAATTGTTAGGACAATATTTGGTTGAAATGAAGTATATATAAAGTAATATATTCTAACTTTAGGCGCTAGTTTGGAGTAACTCCTCTGTTGGTGTTGGATAATTGTTGAAATTGTATGGTTCTGTATAACAGAAGTTATCGACTTTTAATTTTACTTTAGAAATAATTATATATTTTCTTGGTCAAAATTATCTTTTAGAATATGACCTAGATTCAGAAATAGTTCAGCACGAGAGTTAAATATTGGCATCGAAGGATGTTGGTTTTCAAGTTGCAAATTTAGGACCATTAGAATTTGCTCGAGGGATTGAAGAACCAAAATCTGAATGGAGTCATTCAATGTACTTAATGAAACATCCCTTATTTATATTTATAACCATAATAACATGACATCATTACCATAAAACAAAGTTCATAGAACAAATATAAAATATATCTATCCTCCACAAGACATATACCTTAGAAGAGCCCATTCCCTGCCTATAAAGGTTATTTAGCTACAAATTTTTA